>Ga0208410_1000269_pt1 | contig 31691 bp, 21 predicted proteins | sample ETN02SmetaG_3_FD_185787 | JGI IMG/M metagenome (GOLD analysis project Ga0208410, IMG submission 185787) | Marine microbial and viral communities from oxygen minimum zone, Eastern Pacific Ocean - ETNP2014F10-02SV257 (SPAdes) (version 2) | ecosystem: Environmental > Aquatic > Marine > Oceanic ... | reverse complement strand
CGTCGCGAGACGCGCGAGAGAGGACGCCGCGAGCGCGGATGTGCCCACGAAAGGGTTCGCGTCGGTGGAATCCGCGCTCGAGGACGTGCGGAAGGGGAAATTCGTCGTCGTGTTGGACGACGAGGATCGAGAGAATGAAGGGGACTTGATTGGGGCGGCGGATAAGATGACGGCGGAGTCCATGGCGTTTATGATTCGACACACGTCTGGATTGGTGTGCGTGTCTCTGGAGGATGCGCGGGCGGATGCGTTGGAACTGCCGTTGATGGTGGAGTCGAAGAGCAATGAGGATGCGATGAAGACGGCGTTTACGGTGAGCGTGGATTTGGCGACGAGCACGACGGGCATCTCGGCGGGCGAACGGGCGAGGACTATAAATGCGTTGGGAGACGATGGAACGACGGCGAACGCGTTCGTAAGACCTGGACATGTGTTTCCGTTGAGATATCGAGCGGGTGGTGTGTTGAAGCGGGCGGGGCACACGGAGGCGGCGGTGGACTTGGCGCGCATGGCGGGATGCACGCCGGTGGGCGTCTTGTGCGAAATCGTCAAGGATGAGGATGGATCCATGGCGCGATTGCCGGATTTGAAGGTGTTCTCCGAAAAACATGGGTTGAAGATGGTTCTCATCTCGGACATGATTCGGTACCGCCGCGCGCGAGAGCAGATGGTGGAGCGCACCGCCGTCGCTCGCTTGCCGACGGAGTGGGGTAACTTTACGTGCGTGTCGTACAAGAACACGCTCGATGGCATCGAACACGTCGCTTTGCTCTACGGTGAGCACGAAAACGACGTATCTGGAGCGATCGGTGACGACATGCTGGTGCGAGTGCACAGCGAATGTTTGACTGGAGATATCTTTAAGAGCGCGAGGTGCGACTGCGGCAACCAGCTCGACTTGGCGATGCAACGCGTCGCCGAGGCGGGCCGAGGATGCATCGTGTACTTGCGCGGTCAAGAGGGTCGAGGAATTGGATTGGGTCACAAGTTGCGGGCGTACAACTTGCAAGATCAAGGGAGAGATACGGTGCAGGCGAACGAGGATCTCGGGTTCCCCGCGGATACTCGCGAGTACGGCGTCGGGGCGCAGATTTTACAAGATCTCGGCGTCACATCGCTTCGTCTGATGACCAACAACCCGGCCAAGTACAACGGTTTGAGCGGTTACGGCCTCGAGGTCACCGGTCGCGTACCGTTGTTCGCCCCGATCACGTTAGAAAACAAGCGGTACATCGACACGAAACGCATGAAGATGGGTCATCTCTTCGAGATGATGCCTCACGTTTCTGAACAAGGTGAACCCTCGCGATGAGCGACGATCCATCGCATCTCCATTTTTACATGAACATATTGTTTGCTCGCTCGCTTGCACGACGTACTGTTGTAGAAAGATAACATATTGATTGAATGACGCGCCCTCGACAATAAACGCGACGGACCGACGGATGATACACGAAAGAATTTCCGGTGTTACAATGCGAATGTGATAGTCGTTACGGGCGCAGATATTTCGAACCTTCGTGCCACGAAGACGGTGCCATGTTACTGCTGACGCTGTGCGACCGGCGCAGGGCGCACGCGCTGTCTTCGCGATCGACGCGATCGAGAGAGACGCGAGACGCCGAATTGGCGTGCACCTGTTTGTCAGAGTAATCGTCGCTCGCGTCGTGAAGCGCACGCAGTTCTTTGGAGAGCGACGACAACCCGAGCATTCCGCCTCCCGCCGCGATCGCCCGACCGGCGCTCGATGCGTCCTTCACGGGCGTCGGCGATCGCGGTGGAGTGACGACGTCCTGCCCCGATTCGAGCTCGGATAAGCTTCCCGTGCGTCTCGACTGCGGGCGCGAATCCATGGTGTCGAGATGCACCTCGGACGGCGTCTTTTGTCCATCCTTAAAGCTTAGAATGGTGTCGCAGAGCTCCTCCAAGCATCTGAATTCAATCTCCAACACCGGAGAATCGCTCGATCCTCCGCGCTTGGTGGGCGACGACGGCTCGTGCGTCACCGCGTCGGGGCAGCGTTTTCCGTTGTGCAAGCATTGTAATAAATCTTCGCGCGTGCATCGCCCCTTGGTCGGTCTCGTCGGATGTGCCACGATCATGCAGTTCGGCGGACAGAGCTGCCAGTTACCCAGACCTGTCATGCTGAGTGGTTCGCTCGACACCAACAGGGACTGCGTGGCGAAAATCTTCTTTTGTAGAATGGCTTGAAACGCGGGATTTCTGCGCTGACGAGGACCGCCCGTGTTCTTGTGAATGTTACTATCGACCAATCGGTCGAATCCCGCCAAGCCCTCGGCGTTGTCTAAGTCCCACGCCTTCTCCCCCGGCATCGGTCCGAGATGAAAGTAGAGACTCGGCGGTTCCTCGGTGGCTGAGTTGCGATAGCGCGTGGCGATGATGGTTTCGCCGTCGGTGATCGCGATGTTGATCGAGTTTGCCTGCCCTCGATTCGCCTTGATGATAATACAGATCGCCTTAAACACCGCCTTTTCCAACACTTTCGGCTCGTATTTGTCGTACACGTCGGGAAGCTCATTCAAAATTAACGAAAACACCAACTCGCTATCCGTCGTCCCGCTGATTTGATCGAACAAGTCGTCCCTCAGATGCGCTAACAGACTCCTCCGAATCCGTTTAAAATCCGCCACGTCGCCGTTATGCATGAACATGTACCTCCCTCTGACGAACGGATGACAGTTATACTGGTGCACGCTCGCCCCCGGACCCGCCGCCCGCACGTGCCCGAACAAGAGCGACGCGTTTAATGATTTACTCAACGAACGCAAATTTCGATCGTGCGACGGCGCCGCCACCGTCGTGTACACCGCCGGTCGACAGTACGCGTCTAATCCGTGTCTATCCACCATACCGCATCGACACGCGGCGTACCAACCGATCCCTTCGCGCGGAAAACGAGACGAATCTGAGTCAGTCGCCGCGGCTCGCGCGAGCGTCGCGCGCGCCCCTTCTTCGTCCTCGAGCCCGCGCGCGTCGTCTCGTCGTCGTCGTCGCGTTCGAGCGCGCGCAGCCGCGATGACGCGATACAAGCACACGCGATACACCCGCGCCGCGGTCGCGTCCTCCTCTCCGCGCGTCGTCGTCGTCGTCTTCACGCACCGCATCCGTGGACATTCACCTCGTGATTCCTCTCGACGTCGCGCTCGCACCCCGGCGTCCACCCGGCGCGATCGGCCATCGTGGCGAGCCCGTGAGAGGCGCCGTAGATGAGCTTACTGATGCACACCTCCTCGCCGTAGTAGAAGATCCATCGACACATGGCGACCGGCGGGCGACCGACGCGGTGTGGCGCGCGAAATTGCGACATTTCTGGGCGCCAATCGGGCGCGCGCGAGTGTTCGACGCGCGCGAGGCGGGCGCGGGCGAACGCGAGGAAAAGTGACGGCGACGGGCGCGTTGAAGCTCTCGAGCGCGCGGTGAAGGTCCCGAGCGCGCGGCGACGACGACGCGAGACGCGAACGCGAACATGTCCGCCGCCGGTATCGAGGCCCTGCGGGACGCCGTGCGCGCGGTGGCGCCGCGCGCGACGCTGTCGACGTCCGTGGACGGGGAGACGACGCGCGTGACGTGCGAAGAGACGGGACACGGCGTGTCGTGGAAGGACGAGGGCGGACGAGAGGGGGCGACGGTGGCCTTGGTGGCGCACGTCGGCGGGAAAAAGTTTGCGGCGGCGCTGCGAGAGAAAGAGAAACGCGCGACGTTGGCGCAGTACGCGCCGCACATCGTGGAGAGTAAATATGTGCCGGGACACGTGTTTTGTAGACTCACCGGGTCGCGGATAAAGGCGAACGAGGAGGCGGTGGTGAGACACGCGAGCGGGAAACGGTTTTCGCGCGCGCACGCGGCGGCGATGGCGAAAAAGAACGCGCTCTTAGAGGAGAAGGATCCGGCGACGGAGGCGGAGGAGAGAAAAGCGAAAGCGGATGCGCAGGCGGCGCGCGCAAAGATAAACGCGGAGGCGAAGGAGGAGAAGACGAAAAAGTTGATGGAGGAGAAGATGAAGCGCCGCGCCGAGAAGAAGCGGCGAAGAGACAACGGCGGTTTCGACGAAAACATGGGATGCTGGGTGCCGCCGCATCGCGACATCGAGAGCGACGAGAGCGATGAGAGTGATGAAGAGGACGAATGCTCGGACGCCGAAAACGCCGAGGAGGGTGCGCAAAACGATTTAGAGGATGATTTCTACGACGACGAAGATTCCAGCGACGACGACGAAAATCTCATCGCCACCGTCCAAGCCCCGGGCGCGCCGAAACGTCGTCGCAAGGCTCCGTGACGTTCGACCGATCGCATTCGCGCCCGAAATCGCGCCGGAGCGACGTTCTAGCCAGTATTCTTTTCAAGTGTGATTTGTACCAGACGCGCGTCTCGTCGAGATTAATCCAATCGCTCGTCACACCGCACCGCGCCTCGCGTCCTCGCGCCCGCGGCGTCCACCATGCGTCTGGACGACTTACGCTCGCCCCCGCTCGGGCTCGTCCTCGCCCTCGGACGTCCCGACGCGCACGATGAGCTCGCCGTCGTGTTTCGTAATCTGCGCCCGCCGTTGGCGCTGACGACGCGCGACCAACTCACCGACGCCGCGAGCGCGCTCCGCGCGCGCGAGCGCAAACGCGCCGTGCGCGCGTCCCAGCGCGAGGTACCGCCGCTCGCGAGCACCGCCCACGCGAGCGGCGCGACGGTGGAATCATCTTTCGAGTCGCGCGCCGTCGGGACGCCGACGACGACGGCGAGCGGCGGATTTCGCCGATCGACGGCGCTCGCGGGCGTGCTCAAGCGCGCTTGGTTGACGAAACATCGCGTTGAACGTCCCGTGGTGGTGTTGGCGCTGATCGATAACGAGGATTTGGACGAGACGTCGGGGAAGAGACGCGCGTTGGAGAGCGCTTTGGAGAAACTGTACGGTTTGGCGCACAACGCGGGGGCGACGTGCATGGCGGTCGTGATCGCGCACGGACCGGGATTACCGGAGACGTTACCCGAGGAGAGAGCGGCGGTGATTCGGAGGGTGCTGCGAGTGGAGAATCGAGCCATCGTGACGGTGAGCACGGCGCGCGGAAACGCGGGGTGGACGCGCGCGGCGAAGACGGCGAGCGAGTTGGCGGTGAAGAATTACGAGGGTGAATGCGAGCGCGTGACGACGCTCGCGATGGAGAGCGCGTGTCCGCCGGGGTTGAGAGTGCGGTACGCGTTCAAGGCTGGGGTGTACGCGGAGTTTAGACAGGATTGGGCGACGGCGGTGAGACGGTATCGCTTGGCGTACCAGTCCATTCCGGACGCGACGTCGGACATGTCGCCGCAGGACGTCGTGGAGACGCTCGACGTGAGCGAGGTCGTACACGTGAAACTGTGCGTGTTGCTTTTGCACAGCGGTTCGCCCGGGGAGGCGGTGCGACAGATGGAGGAGCACGCGCGGCGTTGGTCGACGTCAGCGCTCCGCGATGCGTTGGCCGGAGACGCGTTGCCCGCGTTTCACGAGTGGCGCGCGCGTCAGTACGATGTCTTCGGTGATTTACTCAAGGGACGTTTACCCGCTCCGGCGCCCGTGGGGACACCACGGACGCACTTGCCCGCGTTTTATTTTCACGCCGCCGCGCAATGTTCCATCGAACGGCGGAGAGCGTTCGATGCCGCGGCGCGTTCGAGGGACGGTGGCTCGTCGCGAGACGGTGCTCAAGTCGAAGCCGAGGAAGGATCGTACGTCGGTCAATTGAAGCTTGCGAATACTGCGGACGAACCTCTGTCGGACGCGCAATTCCTCTCGTACCTTCGTCACAAGGATACCCGCGACGACATCTCTCGCGTCACCATCGAGCTCTTGACCAAGGCGCACGATCACTACAAATCGAACTCTGCGGGCACTGTAGGCGGTCGAACCTTTGCCGCGCTCGTCGGTGAACTCGCGGATGAGTACCTGCATGCCGGTCACCACGAGAGCGCGAGAAAACTCTTCGACACTGTTGCTGGCGTGTACAGACGCGAAACTTGGAACGAACTACTGTTCGCAGTGCTCGATAATCTTAAGACGTGCGCCAAGGCGCTCGGGGACGACGATGCATACTTGGAGGCGTGTTTGGAGATGTCTGCGTTGGATGGTGTCGCGGACGGTCGAGCGATGGAGGCGCACGAGGCGGCAATGGCGGCAATGAACGTCTCTCGCGACGACGAGGACGATTCCCCGACCATCTCGTGTGAAAACAACCTCGGGAAACTCTTCGCTTTAAAGGCTGGATTCTCTACGAGCGACTGTGTTCCCGGTGAACCCGTCGCGTTTCACGTCGCCTTGCGTTCGAATCTGGCGGGCGATCTCGACATCGCGTACGTAGACGTCGACTTCACCGAGCCTGATGCGTACGAGTTGAATCACTCGACGCCACACACGCTTCGCAACGGCGAGTGGTTGAAGCTACGTTTCGAAGTCGTCCCAAAGTGTGGTCATGTCTGTGAGGCGGCGTCGGTGAACGTCACAACGACATCCGGGCACGAGATGGTGATTCCGCTCACTTCTCGCACGGCGGATTGCGCGCCAGAGAGCGACGAGTATAAATCGCTTCCCACGTCCGTACTCACGATGAAAATCAAGACGAACGCGTTGGACGTGACCGATGCACCGCCCAGAGCGTCCGTGTCCATGCGCACGCCGGACGGTCCGGCGCTCGTCGGCGAAATGTCACGCGTCGTGATAACTGTCGTGAGCGTCGCCGACGCGCTCGAGGACGCTCGACTCGCGTTGTTCGTCACCGAAAACGACGCACGTTCGACGAACGTGCAGATACTGAAGGACGACGGCGAGACGCTCAACGACGGTATCATCATCGTCGGCGACGTCGCGCTCGGCGACACGTGGACGGGGACGATTTGTTTACGTTGGACTGGTGAGTGTCCGCCGGCGGCGTTACACGCGTCGCTCACGGCGAAACGAACGGGCGCGCGAATGACGGAGAAGTTTATCGATAAACCTCGAACCGCGCCGGTGGAAAACGTGGCGTTGATCGCGTGCGACGCACCCTTCGTCGCCAAACGCGCCTATCTACCGGTGTATCGACAATCGCCGTTGATTGTACAAGAGGATAAGTGCTCCAAGTCGCCGCCGGTGGGCGTCATGCTCGCCACGCTTCACGTCGGTGGACCCGCTGAACTCACACTGGACGGCGTTCAGAGTCACGACACGAGTGATCCGACGAACGCAAATGCTCTCGCGACGACGCGCGCTGACGCCGAGGCGACGCTTCGCGACGGCGACGCGTTTTTACACGTCGTCCCGCTGAGATCTCGCGAACACGGCGAAGATTCCATACGCGTCATGTGGCATCGAACGCACGGAGATTCGAGGAGTGTAAAGGGGAAACCGACAGTTGTTTTGAACGAGTACTGTCTTCCCAACGTCACGGGATCGAAACCGCCGCTCGTCGTCGAGCTCAAGTGTCCGCCGAAACTCTTCGTCGGCGAACGGTACACGTACGAGGTGTGTGTGACGAACACGACGACGGCGAATTACGACGTCAAGACGAGCGTGAACGATAGCACGGGGTTCGTCTTCGCAGGAGTCAAGCGTGGGACGATGTACGTGCCTCCGCTCGGGAGCGCGTCTCTGTACTTTACCGTCGTGCCCATTGTCGTCGGGAGCGCAACGCTTCCAGAGTTGTCCATCAACGTCGAGCGATTATCGGCGAAATTCGTCCCACCGGTCGAGGCGCGTCGGGTGTACGTGCGACCTTTAGGTGTAGAATGAGTAATAGTCTGTTTTTAGCTACTAGATCGCTCTGCGATTTCATTCAAAACGAGATAAACCTCTCACGCGAGTTCGACCCACGCAGTGACGCCATTCTCAGTCGGAGACGCGATGACGACCTCACCATCGACATTGTTCGCGCGCGAGGCCTGTAACATGGCGTCGGCAACCTTGGACGCCTTGAACGTGCCCGCGGTGTCGTTTTCGACCGAACCACCGTGACCGCCGACGATGGCTAACACTGTCGGTCCGGCGCCGCTCATGAAGCACCCCTGCGCGCCCGCCTTGAGCGCGGCATCGATCAAGCTGTCCAAACCGAAGGGCTTCCCTCGGATGGGTTGGTGGATCACGTCCTGCGTCGCGTATGGTAACAACTCCAAGTTACCGGTCGCGAACGCGTTCACGAGCAAACCGGCGCGCGCGATGTTGTGCACGGCGCCTTGCACGGAGAGTGTCGGCGACAACTGCGCGCGCGTCTCGGCGGTGAGCGACTGAAACTTGGGAATGAACAACACCGACTGCACGTCGGTCGGACAGTTGACGCGCTGCGTAATCCACTGGTTGTCGTCGTTGATGCTGATTTGGAATCCCCCGTAGATGGCCGGCGCGACGTTGTCTGGATGACCCTCGATGTCGCTCGCCAAGTTTAATAAAATTTGCTTGGTGCGCGGCGCGTCGACTTCCATGCCGCCCAACGCCAAACCGCACGCCAGACCGCTCACGAGAGCGGCACTGCTACTTCCCAAGCCTCTCGCCGGCGGAATGCGGTTCACGCTCGTGAATCGCAAATTTTTCGGCAACGCGCATCCCGGTCGCGCCGCCTCGAAACCCGTCACCACCGCGTCGTAGATGGCGTTCGTCTCATCTCTCGGCAATTCATCCTTCCCTTCGCCCACGATGTCGATCTCGAACTCACCTCGCTCCACGATCAACTCGTTTCGCACGTCCACGGCGAATCCAAAGCAATCGAATCCCGGTCCCATGTTGGCGCTCGTCGCCGGCACGCTCAAGATCAATCGCTCCCCCTCCTCGAGCGCGCAATCCGTCCCCTCGATCACCCACGCGTCCATGTCCGTGGACCATCGATGCGAGGCGATGGTGGACTTGGTGTCTCCACCGCCCGCGCGCGTCACCGCGCGCGCGCCGCGCGCCACCGCGCGCGCCGCCGCGCTCGAGGTTTTCCCCGCACCGGGACCCTTTCCATCCCTCGCGCGCGCCTTGACGCGCGCGAGGGCGGCTCGCGAGAGACTGGACGCGGACGTGGACATCGTTCGTTCGCGTCGCGACGATCGGGCGACGGTGGGCGTCGAACGCGCGCGCGTGTGTGGAGATACACGCGCGTCCCCATTCGATTGCGGGCGGCGGTGCACTTTTCGAGGCGAGACCGAATCGAACGTTACACGAGCCCTCCTCACGCGTTCGACGCCCCGGTCTCGATGGCGACGACGTGTTCGAGCCTATCGCGAAGTTTTCTCACGAGCGCGGGATCGCGCGCGACGAGTCGAGGCGGTCGAGCGACCGGTACGGACGTTTTCGCATCCTCCGCGTACCAGCTCGGATGAATGCCGGCGCGCGCGCGGTCGTCGACGTTGAACGGCCCGCGCAGAGAACCCGGCGCGAGACGATGAATGTACGCGCGAAACGTCGCCGCGGCGATACCATCGTCGTCGTCGTCGCGTTCGTCGCTCCCGCTCTCGGGCGACGAGAGGGCGTCGCACACCTCCCGAAACCACGCCGCGCCGACGGCGACGTGCCCGAGCTCCTCCTCGCTGATCCTACGAACGATCGCCGCGCTCACGTTATCGCCGTGTCCCACCAATCGCTCCGCTAAACGAGGCCCCGCGTCTAATCCTCTCGCCTCTTGCATGCACGGCACGACGGCCAATCGCGCCAGCGGATCATTCGCCGTGGCCTCGGCGCCCTCCCAAAGAAGGTCGTGCGCCGGGACGTCGCCGTACGAAACCCCCAATTCCTCCAGTCGTTGTAAACACCACAGCAGGTGTCTCGACTCATCGTCCGCCACGTGGGCGAAATCTATAAAAAATTGATCCGGCAGGACCCCTCGGAGCGAGGCGAATCGCGCCACCGTGTCCCACGCCAGATCCACCGCGTTCAGTTCCACGTGCGCGAGACCGTGCACGACGTGCGCCGTCGGTCCCAGCGGTGAATTTTTCGGCGACGGCACCTCCTTCGGCGACACCAATCGCGGTTTCTCCGGACGCGCCGGTCGATTCGGAAGCGTTCGCACGGTGTCGAGGTACTTCTCGCCGCACACCTCGATCTCGCCCCGCGCGAGTCTCGCGTACGCGTCGTGCGTGAGCGCCGCCTTTCGACGCGGGCACGCCTCTTCGAGCACCGCCCTCGCTCGAGTCGCCAGGCACGCGTCGTCCGAGAGAGACGACGACGACGACGACGACGACGACGACGACGACGACGCGCGAGGGTCGTCGACGGCGTCGGCGTCTCGCCACGCGCGGCGTTCATCCAGAGGTAACGCGCGCCAGGCGTCCACGCCTTCCCACGACGACGCCGACCGCCTCGCGGACGCCGCGCGCGGTCGAGGCGACGCGCCGCGTCGTCTCATCACCGGTCGTCTCGTCGAAGAGACGCGCAGCGCGGCGCCGCATCGTCGCGCGAGACGCTTCATGAATGCCGCGCGCGAATGAATGCCGAACGGCGACGGGACACGTCGACGCGCGTCGTTCGCGAGGGATCGAGATCGCGAGGGATGAGCGAGAGCGACGAGACGTTGGTCGCGTTGGCCAAGGAACGCGCGATGCGCGCGATGGCGATGCGCGCGAACGATGGCGGCGCCATGGCGGCGCTCTTGCGGAAGAAGGATGCGATGCGCGCGAGGGAATCCTCGACGCCGCGCGCGTGTTACGAGGAGGAGGAGGAGGAGGAGAACGCGCGCGCGATGTTTCCCGCGTCGTTCGGGCGCGAGCGGACGGCGGTGCGAGCGGTGGCGTCGGGGGTGGGAGACGGGTCGCGGGACGCCGCCGGGTCGGCGGCGAAGGCGCGGGAGACGGCGTTTTCGGTCCCGGAGACTGGCGATGTGAACGAGGAGGAGGACGGGGAGGGTGAGGGTGAGGATGAGGACGAGGAGTACGAGGAAGAGGATGCGATTCCGTGCGCGAAGGAGGCGGTGATGGAGGGATATAAAAAGCCGGCGACGTGTTGCGCGGTGGATCGCGCGGGCGTGCGCGCGGCGGTGGGATCCTCCGACGGTGTCGTGCGTCTGTACGATTTCACCGGCATGAAGCGTGATTTGCGACCGTTTCGTGAGGTGCACCCGCGCGAGGGTTACCCCATGCACGCGGTGGATTGGTCGCCCACGGGTGATATGTTCGTCGCGGCGAGCGGAAATTGGCAGCCGACGGTGCACGACAGAGACGGCGTCGAGCTCGGTGAGTTCGATAAGGGGGACATGTACATCAGAGATTTACGAAACACTCGAGGGCACGTCGCGGCGACGACGGACGTGAAGTGGAACCCGCTCGATCGCTCGACGGTGTGCACGGCCGGGGAGGATGGAAGTTTACGACTGTGGGACATCGATTACTTGGGCGACGCGCGAGGATCGCAAAAGGCGGTGCTCAAGCCTCAACAGATCAAACCTGGTCGCGTACAGGTGACCTCGTGCGCGTATTCACACGACGGTGATCTGGTCGCGGGCGGCATCACGGATGGAAGCGTACAAATCTTCTCTTCCAAGGGATCGCAGTACCGGTCGGCGTCCATCGGGTTGGTGTTGCCGCCGTCGCAACAGTGTAAATTGGACAATCACTGGTCCTTCAACGGTCGACCAGGACATGTGTTCAAGGGCGCGCATCCCGCGGGCGAGGTGGTGACGTCGCTCGCGTTCGCCCGCGACGGACGCACGCTGTTGTCGAGGTGCGAAGACGGTACGCTCAACGTGTGGGATTTGCGAAACGTCAAGTCGCCGCTCAAGAGATTCGACGACTTGCCGACGAGACACGGGGAAACCGCGGTTCGATGGTCACCGAACGACGTGTACTTCTTCACCGGCGTCGACGCCGAGCGCGATTCACGTGGTGGAACCTCGGGCGGAGGCGTGTGCTTCTTCTCCAGAGAAAAACTCGAAATGGTTCGTCGCGTGTCGACGCCGACGAATTGCATCGCGCTCGAGTGGCACCCGCGATTGAATCAAATCTTCATCGGCGGCGGCGACGCCAAGGGCGGCGAAGTGCGCGTGCTGTACGACCCTAAAAAGTCTATGGATGGGGTCACCAAGGCGTTGGGGAAAGTCTCGCGACGAACGAATGAAGATTTCGCTCGAATCGACATCAAGGAGATTGCGTACGCGCCCAACGCGCTCCCGGCGTTTCAAGAGGACGTGCCGGGCAAGCGCAAGCTCGACTCCAAGGATATCGCGCGCAAGGCGCTTCGTAAGAATCCGTCCAAACCGACGACGACGCACGATAAATCCGGCGTCCTCACGGGCGGCACGGGTTCATCGCTCCTCACCCAACACATCATGCGAAACAACGAGGAGCTCGGGGAGAAGAATTGGATGAAGATGGACGCGCGCGAGTCCATCTTGCGACACGCCGAAAAGGCGGCGGCGAATCCAAAGTTTACCAAACAAGCGTACGAACACACGCAGCCGAAACCAGTGTGGCGCGAAGACGAAAAGGAGGAAGAGCCGGAATAGAATAGACGAGCGCAAGTCAGTAGGTATGTTACAACAATCAGCGTTTGAGCCAAGACGGCTTTCCGCCGCGCTTCATCTTGTCCAAGAGCGCTTTTTTCTTATCCTCCGTCGTTCTCTCGTCCGCCGGCGAGGGCGGTTTCGCCACCGACTCCGCCGCGCGTTTCTCAATCACGCGCACGGTGGGCTTCCTCTCCGCTGCGAGGGCGATTAAATCGTCGCGAAAGATGGATTCAGCCGCCTCCGCGCACGCGAAGGACGTCGCCGCGCTTCGAACGCCAACGCGCACGCGCGCGGCGGGCGCAAATCCCGCGTCCAAGAGCGTCGTCTCGTCGTTTCTCCTCAACACGCGCTTCGGAGGCGTCACGAAGAGCTCGATCGATGCCGCCTCGTCCCGCGACCGCGCGCACGCCTCGGCGAATCCGTACAAATCCCGCACGCGCTCCTCCGCGCCGAAGGACGCCTCCACCACCAAATCGCTCGGCGGCGGCGCCGTGAACCGAATCACCGCGCGCGTGGGCCGAACTCTCTCCCGAGCCGCCGCCTCGCGCATCTTCCTCGTCATCAGTATCGGCTCTCGCGCACACTTTTTCACCAATCCCATCGCGTCCGTCGTCGTGAGCTCGAAAAACTCATCCGGCGGTTCCTCGCGAGGAAGCGCGGGTCCCTCCTCGATCTCCGTGCTCCTACGAATCACTCGATACTCGCGATCGAGCGACGACGACGACACGATCGTTTCCGATTCGTTCTCTCGTCCACCATCCGTCGTCGTCGTCGTCGTCGTCGCCGGCGCGCGCGTCCTCGTCCGCGCGTCCCCGTCTTCGCGCGCGCGCCCATCCCTCTCCCGTCGCACCAACTCCACCTTCCCCCCCCTGCCGAGATTCAAAAACCTCAACGGCGACTCCACCGTCTCCCTCGTCGCGAGTCTCCCGTTCACGAGCGCGTCGTGCGTCGCGCGGTCGTCATCATCGGTCCCACCGTCTCTCTTCGAGATGACGATCTCCCCTCCCGCGCGTCTCGCGCACAGTTCCAACACGTCCGCGAAGAGCATCATCGGCGTCGCGTCCACGACGACGCGCGCACCGTCCACGCGACACTCGAACGGGGCCATCGCGCGCGACGCGGCGCCCACTGCCGACATTCATTCATTCATTCATTCATTCATTCATCCCTCACATCGTCGCGTCCACGACGACGCGCGCGAGACGCGCCACCACCGCGACGACGACGACGACGACGACGACGACATCGCTCCATCTCGCGCGCGCGCGACATGGCGAAGATCAGCAAGCGCACGAAGAAGTTTCAAAAGAAACATCTCGACGGGGAGCTCCGCCGCCGCCGCGCGACGAAGATTAAGAAACAGCGCGAGGCGACCGCGACGAGACGCGCGCGGGCGAGAGGAAGCGAGAGCGACGATGGGGACGGTACGTGTCGCGCGATGACGCGAGGGGTGCGAACGAGGGGGTGGATGGAAGACGATGAATGAATGAATGAATGAATGGACTGACGGTTTTCCCGGCGAACGCAGACGACGACGGGGACGAGGACGAGGAGGACGAGGAGACGCCGATGGACGGGAAGAAACGGATCGAGGACATGTCGATCGATGAGTTTTTAAATCAGAGCGATTTTGACGACGACGACGGGGACGAGGAGGAGGAGGAGGAGAGCGAAGAGAGCGAAGAGGAGGAGGACGGAGACGAGGAGGTTTCGGACGACGAGGAAGAGGAAGAGGAAGAGGAAGAGGAAGAAGTTTCCGATGAAGACGACGATGACGATCTGAAGGCGATCGAGCGCGCGAATGAGAAGATGGGTGGTGAGATTAGGGCGCACAAGGAGGCGTTGGGGAAACTCAAGGAAACGGATCCCGAGTTTTACGAATTTTTGCGAGAGGAGGACAGCGAGTTGTTGGATTTCGACGAGGTTTCGGACGACGAGGACGAGGACGAGGATGACCTCTCGGACGACGAGGACGATACCACGGCGCGTAAGAAAGCGAAGAAGCGCACGTTGACGACGGAGATCGTCAAGAAATTGTGTGAGAACGCAGAAGGTGGAGAATCTCTCGCCGGGGCGAAGGCGTTGTTTCAAGCCTATCGCTCGGCGTGTCACTACGGCGACGACGAGAACGATGGCGACGAGGCGAGCGTGCGTTTGGCGTCGTCGAGCGCGTTTCACGAGCTCGTGCAGTACACTCTCACGAACGCCGATGGTATTTTGCGTGGCTTACTCGGGGTGGAATCGCGCGACGACGACGACGCGTTCAAGCCCCACGCCAACGCTCGATGGAAAAAGGTTCAACCCTTGGCCAAGTCGTACATCGGCAACACGCTGCACTTGCTAGGGAACCTCACCGATGCAGAGATGACGGCGATGGTCATCAGACAGCTGAAAACCGTAACGCCCTTCATGGCGACGTTCGAGCGCTTGACGAAACGAGTCACGCGATCGGCATTGCACTGCTTTGGCAGCGGCGAACCCTCTGTTCGAGTGCAAGCCATTTTGCTGCTTCGCGCCATGGCGGTCGGCCTTCCGCCTCCATCTCTGGAGAGAGTTGCCAAGGGAGTGTACAGAACGTTCGCATCTAACGCAAAGTTCTTGAACGCTGAATCCGTCGAACACATTGTGTTCATGTCGACGTGCGTCGTCGAGATTTTCGGTCTCGATCAACAGCAGTCGTATCCGTTGGCTTTCACGTACATCCGTCAGCTCGCGTCCCTTCTTCGCGGGGCGCTCACGGCGAAAAGCAAGGAGGCGTTCAGAAACGTCTACTGCTGGCAATACGTCAACTGTCTCGAGTGTTGGGAGCGCGTGCTCAGCACGCACGCCAAGGACGAAGACGCGCCTCTGCGCCCTCTGGTGTATCCTCTGGCGCAGGTGGCTCTCGGAGCGGCGCGTCTGCTCCCGTCAGCGCGGTACGCTCCGTTACGATTGCGTCTCGTCGCTCTGCTCAATCGATTATCGGTGAGCACGGGGAGATTCATACCCGTGGCGCCTCTTTTGATGGAGTTGTTGACGTTTAGTGAGCTCACCAAGCCGCCGGTGTCCTCAAAGAGTCATCCACCGGATTTCACGATCGTCCTGCGCCTGGCCAAGCAAGATTTACGCGTTCCCGGCGTGCAAGACGTCATTGTGGAGTCATCGATGGAGGCTCTCGCGGAGCATTTGCATCAGAATGCCTACTCGCCGGCGTTCCCGGAACTCGCCCACATTCCCACGCGCGAGCTCAAAAAGTTTTGCAAGACGGTGAGCGTGACGCGATTCAAAAAGGCTGCGAAAGCTGTGATCGACGCCGCAGAGCGCACGAGCGATTGGATGATTCGCAAACGCGACAACGTAGACTTTGCGCCGAAAGATTTAGACAAGGTGGCCAACTTCTTAGCCGCCGAGAGAGCCGAAGGCAAGGCGCCGATGTCGAGATTGGCCAAGCAGTTGCACGAAAAGGCTGAACAGCGCGTCGCCGCGCAGCAAGCCGTCGATGTCAAACTCACGCGCGGACAGAAAGCCTCGACTGGGGCGTCTGATAGCGAAGATGAGGAACACGAAGAAGACACCGCGGATGACGACGATCGTGAAGACGACGTCGTCGGCGACGAAGACGACGACGAGGATGACTTTGCGGCGAAGAGCGACGACGATTCCGATTCAGACGTCGTCATCGATGGCGACGAGGCGTACGCCGAACACAAGAAACGCAAGTCTCGCGCCGGCGATCACGATTCTCTCCAAGGCGACGACGACGTGGTCGAAGATTTTCAATTATCCTCCTCCGACGACGACGACGAGGAAGAAGACCGTTCGCGGCGAAAGAAACAATCCTCCTCCAAGAAGAAGCGACGGCAGTGAGCGCATCTCTTTCGCGCCCATCCGTATTTTTAGTCTTTTCTTTGTCACTCCAGACACCACCCTAGCTCGAAGCCGCGCCTCTCGAATCGCGTCGCATTTCTTTGGGGGAGGCGAACCGTCGCGGAAAAAACGCCCGCGCGCGTCGAACGCACCACACCGCGTCGCGACGCCCCTCGTTCCCGCGCGCGCGATGACGACGACGACGAAGAAGAAACCGACCGCGCTCGTCCTCGCCCTCGTCCTCGCCCTCGCGCGCGTCGGTCGCGCGTACGACACCATCGAAGAGTCGTACGGGTGCGTGAACGCGGGCATCGGATGCGTGGCGGGATGGAACTCGCAGGTGATTTGCGACAAGTTTTACGGCGACGATCACCCGACGTGTTCGTGCGACTTTTGTTGGACGCATTGTTACGAGGGAGACGACGGATCTCTGTCGTGCGTGCCCGAGGACAGCGCGGAACCGCAGTCTTGTTTCCACGAGTCGAGATTTCACGAGGCGTGGAATAGAACCGATTACGGGTGCGGATGTAACGTCGGATCGAGCGCGTACGATGCGTCGACGAATTGCGATTGTCGAGGAATTGGTTCGGTGGATTGTGGATTGGGGTGTGGCGTCACGTGCCCGCCGCCGCCGCCGCCGAGTCAGCCGCCGAGCCCGCCGCCGAGTCCGCCGCCGAATCCGCCGCCGAATCCGCCGCCGAGCCCGCCGCCGAGCCCGCCGCCGCCGAGCTCGCCGCCGAGTCCTCCTCCGAATCCGACCGTGATCGTCACACCGAGCCCCCCGATGGTTTCAATTCCTCCGCCGTCGGCGGAACCTCCGTCACTGAATGAGAACGTCGTCAGCGCGGTGTCCACGCTCGTCGGTTACACGTCTCAGGAATTCGATTCTGATCGACGCAGAGCTTTTCGAAGCGGCGTGGCGAATTTCCTCAACGGCGTTGGTGAAGCGGACGTTCAGATCATTCAAGTCACCGACGTCATCGCTCGTCGGCGTAAACTGTTTGAGACGCAAGCGCCAGCGATTGACGTCGATTACTCCGTCGCCGTGCCGAGCGGTAGCGGTGAGACGACGATGACGGTCGGTGCAGCGTTACGAAACGATGCGTTAGTGAACTCGTTAAAGTCGGAAGGTCTCACTTCTGTGACGTCGATGCTCACTTACGTTCGCGCGGCGCCGACGACGATCCAACCGCCGCCGCCGCCGCCGTCGACGACGTCCCCGACCACACCGACGACGTCGACGCCCGTCAGTCCTCCGGCGAATGACACGATTACACCGATGGATGACACGCCCGACTTTTCGAGCGAACGCACGGCTGGTTTAATCGCAGGCGCAGCGCTGATCATGTTTGTATCGGTGGCGTATCAGTATCGCTCCAAATTTTTCAACTTCTTCCGGTCGCTCATGTGGGGACGCGATTTGGGAAAACCATCCGAAGACGGGTTGCGCGACCCGCCGTCGAGGAAGAGTTCGCTCATCGATGATTCGGCCGCGTTGAAAGAGTTCACGCGCCGAGCCGATTAAAGGGACGTTGAAATAACAAGGCAAATATGAAGAATGAAGAATGAAGATACATACGATAGTATAACAACAATGCCGACGAGGAAACATACTTTTACTATTCCACACGTCCATATTACTTCGACGCTCGAGATTTCGAGCCACGAGGTACTTTGACAGGGTTCGGTGCCTTGAACAGCGCATCTGCTGATTTGGACGGTTGCTGAGCCGGTGGCTGTGATGTCACGCCGCGCGTGTTACCCAGGGCAGTCAACAATTCGGGAGCACCCATACTCGTCGGTACGGAAAACGCGCTTCGTTGTGCTGGTTCCAACAATTGTCCTTGCGTCGCCGAGGGCATGCAGCTCGATGGCGTCGGTTTGAGGATACCGGATCCTTCAATTTTGGCGTTCGCGTCAGACGTGATGGGTTCTCCCACCCTTCCTCCCGCGGGTGCACTCAAGCTCGACAAATTGACGTTTTGACCCTGCATGAGTTGAGTTTGAAGGGCTTGTAATTGCGACAAGACTCCCGATGGCACGGATCTCACGCCCGTGGCCGTGGCGTTCGATTGTGCGCTCGTGGAGCTCTTTCCGCCGTTTTCAGCCGTGCCGCCAGACCCACCCGAATCATTCGATTCGCCGCTCGGTGATTTCCTGCTCGTTCTAAGAGATTTGATATAATCCGTCACCTCTCTGACGAGAGTGTTCGCCAGAAACGGTAACTGCGTGGAGATGAGCGACGCTATCTCGGACTGATTCATTCCTTGGCTCACCGCGGCAGTGGCGACGGCGGAGACTGATATACCGATTCGCCAACCGGTTGTCTTGGCTAAGGACATCGCCATTTCAATAGCCTCAGAGCTGTGACCGAGCTCTTGTAGCACATTGTGTGCCACTTCTTCGCCAGCTCGAGAAGCGACCATTCCGGCGTTGTTCGCAGCGTGGTCTACGTCGAAGCCGACGACTTGCGTCATGAGCACCATTATGGCGCGCTGCATCTCGTTTTGGGCTTGAGAGCCAGTCGCGAACGTGCCCGGAGCGCCTCGCAAATCACGATTCGCATCCTTGCCGGTGCCCGCCTGTGAATCCGTGCGAGGGGCGTGTTTATTGTCTTTCCGTCTCCCACTACCTTTGGTCAAGTTTCTCTGCGCTCCGCCCTCAGTCCAGTATCGTTGACACGAGCGGCAAAAGTACCGGGGCTGCGCCGTCAATCCATTATTGTAATAACAGAATCGCGTCTCATCGGAGCCGCATCTCGCGCATGAGCGATGAACGTGATCTGCCGCGGTTTTCTTCGTCGCATCTTTCGCCTTTGGATCGTCCTTGCTCTTGGGATCGGTTTTCGTAGGCGCCGGCACCGGCGCGTTGCCGCCCTTTCCGATGGGCGCCTCTGAATCCGGTGATGGTATATTTACAGGGGCCGCTTGCGCCTTTACGTGCGCCGCGTTCGCTTTTTGCGGACGATTTTGATTCGCTGTTTTGTCCATCGTGCTCTTTTCCTCGCTGTCGTGCGCCGACCCTTGTCGTGAGGCGTCGCTCGATCCGTCGTTGCTCCCATCGCCCGCGACGTATTCCTTGGAGTTTGTACCTCTATCGTTCGGTCGTTTCGCGCTGTTGTCCAGACCATCCAATCTCGTCAAATTGTTTCCCGAATCACCGCTCGAACGCGCGTCTCCATTACTGTCCGAACCTCGTTGACATTTCTCCTCGCTCCCCTCGTTGGAACCGTTCTTCGAGTCGTTCTTGTCTGAAGTAATATTGCTGCTCGACGTCGTCTTCGAACGGTGTAACCTCTTCAAACCGTGCGGCGCCGTCTCCGCATCTTTCGAAGCGACGATTGATCGCATGTCCAACGGAGACACGTCCGGGACCATGCGCATCGATTCGAAAATAGTCGCCAGTTTCGACATGGATGTCGGTTTATCGACGTGTCCGTCGAACGCCGTCGACTTGCTATTCGCCTTCATCTCTTGATCGGTGAGCGAGGTCACGGCGATGATGGGCATCCGTCGCAAATCTTGCTTTTCCTCCAGCGCTCGAATCTCGTTCGCCGTCGAGTATCCATCCATCACGGGCATCATCAAATCCAATAAAATGCCTTGAATCCCCGCGTGATTCTCCCCGTACAGTCGCAGCGCCTCGGTGCCCTCGCCCGCCTCGATGCTCTGGTACCCGAGCCTTCCGATCTGTCCCGCGTGAAATTTACGCACGCACGCGACGTCATCGACGATCAGCACCGACTTCTTGTCGCCCTTCTTGGCGCTCGTTCGCGTCGTTCGTCGATTCTCGCGCGCGTCTTCGCCCGAGACGTCCGTCTCCGCCGCCAGTCGTCCCTCGTCGCGAAGCATCTCCAACACCGCTTTCACCTGTTCGTTCGAACGCGTCGAGTCGTCAGTCGGTCGATTCATTCGCGCGCGCACATTCCCTCTCACTTTCTCGCGCGCGCTCTCTCCGTCTTCCTCGCGAATCGCTCCATCGAGAGTACGACGCCGAGACGCGCCTTGGAGAGCTCAAAGAACCCAACGCTCGTGGGATCCACCAGCCGCTCGCACTTCTTCAAGATGTCCGTCTCCGTCGCGCGCACGTGCGCGCCGAACGCGCGCACGAGCGCGCCCACGCGATTCGTGGGTAAAGTCGTCGCGCCGCGCGCGCCTCGTCCACCGCTCCGCGGCGTCGGCGACGCCTTCGCGGCGCCGTCGCGGAGCGGCTCGAAACCGAAACGCGCCGCGTCGTACGCCCCCGCCACCTCGCGCGCCGTCGGCGACGTCCCGGGGACGAACGCGTCGCGCGCGGGCGACGTATCGACGGAAGCCATTTTTCACCGCGCCCTCTTCGCTCGATCCGCGTCGCTCGCCGTCCGCGCGCGCGCGTCCGCGCGTCGACGGTCGTGCCGTTACACGCGGGTTCTTCCGCGGTGGATTCGCGCCCCTTCGCGCGCGTCACCTTCCGTCCCCCACGACACGAACGAACGACCGCGCCGACGACGACGACGCGCGGATGAAAATAAAATATATATACGCGCGCTCCCGTCCACCGTCGCGGCGTCCTCTGCCCTTCCGTCGCTCGCTCGCCGCCGCCATCCCTCCCGCGCGAGCGCCCGCGCACTTTTCCGCGCGTCTTCACGACACGACTTTTCCTTTTCTTTTTCGTCGCTTTTCCCCGTACACCGTCTCGATAGGGCCGATCGACGTCTCCATCGATCCACCCTCGAGCGCCCTCGAGCCGCCCTCGCGCGCGTGGGCGCGTCGTGCGCGTGGAAACGACCGGTCATGACTCGTCCATCGTCCCACCCAAGGGGTCCACGTGGCGACCGCGAAAAGCGACCACGCGAGATCCGATCGTGGATACGCACACGTCGTGGATCGTTTGGGCGATTCGTGGTCTCGTGTACGTTGTTTTGTAACGTACTGTGCGTGTGATGAACGCGATGTGTGCGTGCGAGGGTGTCCCACGCGCGCGGTGGCGGCGGTGGAGGGACACGTCTTTGAGTCGTGACCGGTGGAAAGGCGGCGTGCGCGTGGGACACGAATCGCGCGCCCCGATCGACGGATGACGCGCGCGAGGAGGCGCCGACGAGACGTGAGAATCCGTCTCGCGATTCATTCGTCGGTGAGAGACGGACATGGCGGCGACGTATGAGATCGTCGACGGTGAGGACCCGCTGCGCGCGCTCCTGGACGCGTGCGATCGCGAGCTCGGGGCGTTCGTGGTGCAAAAGTACCCGGGCGAGGCGGATGCGAGCGCGTTTCCGCGATGCGTGCGCACGAAGAACGCCGATGCGTGCACGCAGTGGGCGCAGTTTGCGTCCAAGCGTAAGCTGAATCCGAAGCAGGTGGCGGAGGAGGTGGCGGTGGAGTTTCAACGATCGTTGGACGCGAGAGAGACGCCGGGGGTGATCGTGGCGTGCGAGGCGGCGGGGGTGTACGTAAACTTCAAGTTGAACCGACCGATGGTGTTCGCGGCGACGATGAAGGCGGTGACGCGTCAAGGGATGAAGTTCGGTCACACGAACGCGGCCAAGGGGAAGAGGGTGGTGATCGAGCACACGAGCTCGAATCCGAACGCGCCGTTGCACATCGGCAACTTGAGAAACGTCATGATCGGGGCGCACTTGTCGAGAATGATGAAGGCGTGCGGACACGACGTTAAGGAGGCGTTTTATGTGAATGATTTGGGGGCGCAGATTGGTTTGACCGCGTTGGCATACTCGAGAGTGCACGATAAGATGACGCCGTCGATGAAGGTCGATCACTGGATCGGCGCCATGTACGCGGTGATGAACACGTGCCAAGAATTGCAGCAAGTGGGCGTGAAGCCCGGAGATCTCGAGGTGCGTGCGTGACGTGATGTCGTGCGATGCGATGACGCGCGACGCGAGAGGCGACCGACGGCTATGATTAATGTGTTTATTTTTAACTCTCTTTCTTACTTGGACCATGGAGAAACAAAAATCACCTCTGACAATATGAGCCGTCGGATATCGAAAGATCGCGAGAGTGGTCGCGTGGGCGAGTGACAAAGAAACTGACCGATGCGTTTCATTATTTTTTCCGACGCAGGACGCGTGCAAGGCGGGTAAAGACGCCGTCGATGCACTCATGAAGAAGTCTCTCGAGGCTGTGGCGGGCGACGAGAAGAAGGAAAAGGGCGTCGCTGAATATTTCGACATTTACCAAGATCTCCGAGGGCGATTCGCGGACATGATGGCCGTTATGATTGAAGATATTCGTGGCGTCGATGACATCAAGGTGGACGCCGGTAAGCTCAACTTGGCGTACGAGAGACAGGAACCGTGGGCAATTGAAATTTTCCGTAAAATGGTTTGCGATTGCCTCACCGGCGTGCAAGAGACGCTCTCTACGTACGGTGTGCAGCACGACCGATTCGACTTTGAATCTGAGCTCGGTTGGGAAGGTTCCAACGCCAAGGTTTTGGAGATTATGCAAAATAGCGACTACTACGTTCCGCAAACGCAGTGCAACGACAAGGGCGTTCCACAAGGAGCGTACCTCGACATGGCGGGATTCATCACGGACATGGGCTTCAAGATCGGTAAGGGTGGCTACCAAAAGGAGTACCCGCCGCTTTACGTCCTTCGTCCGGACGGCTCCACGCTTTACACCTACCGAGACATCGTGTACTCGTTCAAGAAGGCGTCGATGAGCGATTTGATTCTCAACATTATTTGTAGCGAGCAAGATTTGGCGCAGCAAAAGGTAGCCTTGGCCATGGCCATGATGAACCCCGAGATGGAGGGTCGACAGTACCACTTGTCTTACGATCTCGTCAAGTTGACGACGGGTAAGATGAGCGGTCGCCGAGGCCGTTACTTGCTCGCGGATGACTTGTACGAAGACCTCAAGGAGGTGATTCGCGAAAAGATGGACAAGAAGTACAAGGAGAAGGGTGAAGACATCTCCGCGGAGATGTTCGATACCGTGACCCACGAAGTCTCGACGGCGGCGATGAAATACGCTCTGTTGTCTGTGAGTTGCATGACGCAAATCAACTTTGACATCGCCAAGATTACCGATTTTGAGGATGCTTCGGCGCCGTTCATCTTGTACAACTCCACTCGTCTCAACTCCGTGATCCGTAAGTTTAACGATCGCGCCGAGTCTGGCGTGTTGGAAAAGTTGTGCTCGATCGATTCCGTGGACTTCACCAAGCTCGACGACGATCGCGAGTGGGCTTTGCTCCTCGATTTCGTCCTCCCGTTCGCCAGCATGATTACCGATGCCGCCATGCCGACGTTGCCCAAACCCCCGGCTTTGCCCTCCTACGGCATGCACAGAGTCTGCGACTTCCTCAACATGTTCGTCCGCGCCGCTTCCGGCTGGTACGGCCCCGCCGGCGTTCGCATGATGCCGGTTCAAAGCCAACTCGACGCCGGCTGGAACGAGACCGCGTCCATGCACGCGCGCATCCACGCGTGCAAATGCTTCAAGCAAGTCATGGACAACGGTCTGCGTCTGCTGATGATTGAACCTCTCGAACGTATGTAATCATCGTCGCTTGAGTCCCTCTCTCGTCTCCCGTCCTCGTCCCTCCGTCTCTCCGCGCCTCGAACACATCAAAATCATGAAATCCTTGAGTCACGATTCGCCGCGACCCCCACTCATCTCGATGAGCCCGAGCGAACGTCACCGCCACCTCGCGCGTCCGAGGCCGCCATTGAGTGCCGGGTCAGAATGCAAATCTTCGTCAAGACGCGTACGTGCGCGACGCGATGCGAACGCTCGAACGAATGCGACGCGATGTTCTCTAACGTCTCGACGCGACGCGACGCGCGTGGGCGCGTCGCGAGCGACGGGGTGGGCGAAGATGCGATGAACGATCTTCTCGCGAAGCCCTAGCTCGCGCGATGAGAACGCGCGGGAAGACGCGCGAAGACGGCGTCCGAGGGCGCGCGCGGCGAACGAAGAGGGGTGAAAATATTTTACACGAATATTTCACGCGCGATTCGCGCGCGCGAGCGCTCGGAACGTCGACGATTTCGTGGATGGATGAGAATCGAGTCGCTGAGGGGGAGACTGCTGAGATGACGCGCGAGACGGATGACCGACCGAGACGGATGACTGACCGCGTGACCTTTGTTTTCTGCCGCGTAGTCACGGGTAAGACCATCACCTTGGAGGTGGAGTCTTCGGACACCATCGACAATGTGAAGGCGAAGATCCAAGACAAGGAGGGAATCCCGCCGGATCAGCAGCGTTTGATCTTCGCGGGTAAGCAGCTCGAGGATGGCCGCACGTTGGCGGATTACAACATCCAAAAGGAGTCCACGCTCCACTTGGTGTTGCGCTTGCGTGGTGGTATCATTGAGCCGTCTCTTGTTGTGTTGGCGAAGAAGACGAACTGCGACCGTGCTGTGTGCCGCAAGTAAGTAGTTTGACTCGAAGCGATCGCGACCCGAAGGGCGGCGAACTCACTTGTGGCGTTCGCGCTGGATTCGTCCAGCGATGTGTGCGCGTCGATGCGAGCTGCCCAAGATTTACTTCACTCCATTCACTTTGCCGACTTTGAGGCTTTCTACTCAATGCCGGTCATTCGCGTGTGAGACATCCCTCGCCACGGTTCGCAGACTGACGCGCGACGTTTCTTTCTTTTCCCAGGTGCTATGCTCGCCTTCCGCCGCGTGCGACCAACTGCCGTAAGAAGTCTTGCGGACACACGAATCAGTTGCGTCTGAAGAAGAAGTTGAAGTAGTCGGGCACTTTAACATTTTAGACGGAACGGAACGCGATGAGTACGCGATAGGTTTTTTTAACTACAGAGGTACTCTAGATACACAAAAGCAACCGCGACAACCACCCACGCACCCTCGACGCGATGAGACACCGAGAGACCGACAATTTCTTTGACTATTAAAAGTGTTTGGCCACCAATCGTTTTCGACTACTAGAAGTTGCTAATCGCGCAGACGCGAAGGAGAAGCCGAGACGCTTTACTTGATGCGCAGCGTCGCCGCGAGCATGATGTGGTCGCTCGGCTCAGTCGCGGCGGGGAACGGACCTTTCACGGAATCTCGATGCGGAAGATCGAGCACTTCCGTCACCTCCACGTCGTCCGTAACGAAAATGTAATCCAAGGTGTCGATGAACGGATCGTCATCCTTGATTTGGGCATTGTTCGTAAAGTTTGGCTCCTCGCCGTTCACGCGAACGTACGCGCTCTCCATCTTCTTCGCCGGCTTGACGTTGAACGGCTTCCCGGTGTATCCGGCGGGCATGATGGGGTAACCCTCGTGCGATTCGTCCAAGTCTCCAGTCGTGATGAGCGTGTGACCCGCGTCGCCCGGCTTCAAGTTGAAATCCCCCATCAACACCGTCGGCAACCCCTCCGATTGATTCAACGCGTATTGCGCGGCGATCCCGGCGTGAATCACCATCACCCGTCGATCAGCCGCGGTTCGGAACATGCAAGGCATGTGATACGTGGACACCCCGAACGAGACATTCGTCTTTTTGCACTTGAGCGTGGCGTACAAAATCGAGTTAAACCTTCCCCGCGCCGTCTGCCACTCATCGCTCGGCGGTCTGTAATCCCATATCTTCCGCCACAGATTGACCGGTTTCTGCACGATCAATTTATACACCGGCGTCAACGGTCCGAGATTGACATCCTTATTCGGAGCCTTCGGAAACTTCACCGTGTCGCTCAGTCGAGCGATGTCGCTCTTGACGACGTCGTACGCATCCGTCGGCACCGCCAATCCCACGCCCATATAATTATTAAACGGTTTGCCATACAGCGACACGATGAACGCGTACCCCCGCTCCGCGAAATACGCGTGCAACGGACCCGCCCACGTCATCGACACCTCCTGCAGACCGATCACCGCTCGCCGCGCCGTCTCCGCGTCGAGCTTCTCCATGACCCGCGTCAGCCGCGTCTCCGCGCGTAAATCGTCCGGATCACAGTGCGTGAAGTACGTCGGTTCCGCCAAGTGCGAGCTCAGCACGTTGTACGTCACCACGCGCGCCGACGCCGCGCCGTTCGTCGCGACATCGTCGCTCATGCCGACGCGCCCCACCGAGACGTTCGCGCGCGCGCGACGCGGCGGGGAGATTCGCGCGACGCCGACGCGAGAGCAGCGCGAGAGCGCGGACGGGGACGACGCGAGCGACGGTGGACGGGCGAGGGCGACCCGTGTGAGCGCGCGCGCGAGGCGATCGCCGCGCATCAAACTCTGAGGCTGGCGCTCGACCGCAGAGCGAGCCTCGCGCGCGCGATGCGTCGAGGCGATCGAGCGCGCGCGTCGACGTCGGCGATGACGTCTGTGACGCCGCGCGCGCTCGCGCGCGCCGTCGCGTGGACGGCGATCGCGCTGGTGACGTCGAGCGCGAGCGGTGTCGGGCCGACGATGGTGTTGGCGAGCGACTTTCACGCGACGGACGCCGCGCTCGCGGTCCCGTTCGAGCGGCGGTCCGAGCGCGAGGTGAAGATGCGATTGATCGCGGCGGAGACGCAGCACGCGCCGACGACGGCGGTGGGACAGCGATTGCGAGGGCCGGATCGAGCGGGACGGGCGTTGGAGGTGTTGGAATCGCTCGAGCGACGATACGCCTCGTCTGTGGACGATGCGAAGACGGAAGGCGAGTTGACGCGGGCGAAGATGGATTTAGATATTGTGCGAACGGCTATCGTGTCGGCGAACGCGGCGACGCGGTCGGGCGGGACGAGATACGCGGGGGAGCGCGCGGCGTTGGGCCAGGCGAGAGAGGACCGAGTCGACGACGTGTGGGAAGGTTCGGGGGGATTGATGGACTCGATCGCGTCGCATCGGCGCGGTGTGCCTGGATCTGTCGCGCGACGTGTGGGTCCGTCTTCTTCGCGAGAGCGCGACGAGGACGCGGTGGCGAGATTTTTCTCGTTGAGACGTAAACGCCAGGCGTCGGCGCCGCCCAAGCCGAAAATCTCGACCCAGGCGGCAAAGGAACGGCTTGCACCCGCGGCGCCGTGGTTTAAACCGAAGCAACCGGAGGTGTACTGGGACGTCGATGTCGCGAAGATTCAGCGTGCGCGCGAGGCCGTGGAGGAGGCGCGCAAAAAGAAGAAGGATTACGACTTTGAAATTACGGACATGCCCATCAAAGCGTTGCGCAAAAAGGCGAGACTCGGCGCTGCGGGTGAGGAAGAGCCAGAGGTGAAAGAGAACGAGGTCGAAGAGTTGGGAACAACGAAGAGCGAGGAGCTGCTGAGAAACGCCACCATACACAACGTGGACGACATGTTCTCAGATCAAGTGGACTCGTGGACGACCATCGCCATGGAGAGCTTTCACAATGCGACGAGAAGGGCGAGACAAAGCATCGCGAAAATTTCGAGACAGGCGATCAGGGCGGAAGAATCTTTGCTCATGAACAAGATGGATGTTCGCATGTACGTCGATTTCGCGGACCCGTACTCTCTGGAGCTCGTGCTCGGTGCGTATCAAAAGCTTTCGTCGATGCGACTCGGACCGGTGGATTGGAACATTGTCCCCTTCGTCAACGTCGGTCAGTTTCACAATTCGTCGGTCAACTGCATGTACAGCGATCACGGTCGACATTTGAGCTGTACGACAAATGCCATCGCGGCCTGTGCGGTGGACAACGTCGGCGCATTGCGAGGTGGCATGCAAGCGTTCACGTCGTGTTACGGGATGCAGCTCTTGAAGCTCGAAGCGCAAGACGCGTTCAAGTACGGTCGTCACGAAGACACGCTCCACAAGGTCGAAGATCGTTGTTGCCGAGTCGTCGTCGACGCGGTGAGCAGTCAAACGTCACGCGTGGACGGGGAACAAGAAGAAGACCCCACTGCGATTATCAAAAAGAGTATAAAATACAAGACGTGCGAGACGCAAAAGGTGTGCGCCTTCAACGGCGCAGGTTACGAATTGTTAAAGAAGAACGCCGCCGAGCTCGGAAGGATGCATCCGCGTCACAAATGGATACCTTGGATCACCATCGATGGTAAGGTCGCCTGTCGTGGGAAGTGCAATCTGCAAGCGACGGTGCGGAGACGCATCTGTAACGCGAGGCGAGGCGCGCTTCCCGAGGATTGTCCAAAGTTTCCGTGGACCGAGGCTTTATACGACGAACCGGAGATTTCATTCGGGGGTCTCACCGCCGCGATTGCGGCCATCATAATCATGTCCGGATCTCTGTTCGTGCTGATGCGCGAAGCCGGCATGAATCCGCTTCAACTTTACTCGGACGTCGACACGGCGGCGGAGGAAAAAGCGCGGCTGCTGCCGACGAGCGACTAGATTTAAAAGTACAATACTAGCTAGATTTCTAGAACAAGTCGCCTCCTTTCATCTCGAACTCGTCGCGGTGCTCCTTCGGTATCAAATCACCCACCGTCAACAGCTCAAACGAAGGAGAAGGCGCGGAGAGGATGTCTCTCCACGCATCCTCGCTAAACGACCGCTCGGCGAAGACGACGTCCAAAAACTCTCCGTTGGCGTCCACGACGTCCGCGATCGGTCCTCTCGACACACTGATCCAGTGCGCGTCCGCGCTCGGCCCATCTTTTCCACCCGGTGGAAACGCCTGCGTGCTGAACGCCCAATCATCTCGCACGACGTCGTCCACGACGACGCGCGCCGTCGACGTCTCGGCGTCCACGTCGGAGATTCGAAACTCGCACCGTCTCAAATCCATCCCCAACCCCACCCCGATCGCCTTCACGTGCGCCTCCTTCAGACTCCAGTGCTTTCTAAACAACTCTTCCCCCGCCCTCTCACCGTCCCGTCGCGTCTTCTCCTCGATCACCGCTCGCTCTCGATCCGTCAACACCGACGAGAACGTCTCCAACAGCGTCCCGACGCCGCGCGCGTCCCGTCCCGACCCGTTCGCCACCGCTCGCACCTGTCCCGGCGCCGCCACGTCCACCCCCACCACCGCATGCGTCTCACTCGCCAACACCACGTAATCCCCTTCGTGCGAGACGTTATAGTTAAAATTCGGCGCGTGCGTCAACCCGAGTCGCGCGCCGTGAAACGGCTTGGACCCCTTGGTCCTGCGCACGTCGAGAGAATCGAACCTCGCGCGTCTCCACCGCCCCTCGCTCGACGTCTCGCACGCGCGCATGATGCACGCGCGTTGCATGAGTCGAGAGACGACGGCGCGCTTGCGATCGTCGAATCGACGGAAGCGACGGACGGCGTCCCGCTCGTGGGACGGGAGCAGGGTGAGGATGAATTCAAACTCGGCATCGGCGGGACGCCACGTCGCGACGTTGACGATCCAGCGAAGACGAAGAGGTGGGGTCGTGGCGTCGAGCGCGACGCGCGCGGTGGCGTCGGGCATGACGTCGCGGCGTCGCGACCGCGCGCGAGGGTCGATGTGAAGATCGGTCGCGGCGGTTACTGGACGGTTACTCTGGGCAGTTGTTTTGGGAGGGTATCACTAGGACTAGGCGCGGCGGCGGGTGCGGGTAAAGGGGCGAGGGTACAAGGGCGAGGTGACGGTACAAGGGCGAGGGGGTGACGCTCAGACGTCGTCGTGTAAGATGCGCTCGCGGAGACGCGCCATCTTGTCGCCGACGTGGAAGAGGTTGTGCTCGGACGCGAGCGACCAGGCGAGCGGTTCGCGCGCGCGGTCGAGGTGGTGGAGGTATCCGAGCGAGTGTTTCGTGCAGAGCGTGCACGCGCACTCCTCGCACGCGGGTTCGAGACTGGTTCGGTACTCGGCGCGTCGGAAGTTGACGCGACCGCGCGAGCGAGTGAAGAGAGTGCCGTGTCTCGCCACTTGCGTGGGATAGCAACTGTCAAACGTGTCGACGCCGAGAGCGACGGCGCGATCGATGTTACCCACGTCGCCGATTCCCAAGAGATGGTTCGGACGGTCTCGAGGGAGGAGAGGCATGAGATAGCGAAGCAAATCGTCCAGTTCGGCTGAATCTCGTCCCAAGGAGCCTCCGATGGCCATGCCGTCGAACGGCAACCCGGCGAGAAATTCCACAGACATTCGACGCAATTCCTTATCCACGCCTCCGTGCACGACACCGTACATGGCCTGTCGTCTCACGTCCCTCAAATGCTCGCGCAGACTCCTCTCCATCCATCGATGCGACCGCTCGACGCTGTCCCGCAACCGTTCGCCCGAGACGTCGTACGGCGGCAATTCGTCCAGCGGTATGATGATGTCCGCCCCTATCGCCTTTTGCGCCGCCACGCTGCTCTCCGGCGTCAGCGTCATCTTCGTCCCGTCTCTGTACGACCTGAACGTCGCCCCTTCCTCGGACACGCCGAGTAATAAACTCTGTCGTTTATGCCTCGTCGCGTTACGACTCTTCAACTCCTTCCCACTCGAGCCCCCCCCCGCGTCGAGCGAGAACACCTGAAACCCCCCACTATCCGTGATCACCGGTCGTCGACGTCCCATCATCTCGTGCACCCCCCCCAGCGCCTTCACCACCTCTGCGCCCGGCTGAATCATCAAATGATACGCGTTGGCAAACATCAAATCGATCCCCGCGTCGTCCAACACCGACCCGTGCACCGCCTTGATCACCGCGTTCGTCCCCACGGGCACGTACCCCGGCGTGCGCACCACCCCACGCGCCGTTCGAATCTCCCCGACGCGCGCGCGCGACCGCGCGGACTCGTGAATCACTCGAAACTCAAAGAAACGCGTCGTCCCGTCGTCGTCGTCGTCGTCGTCGTCGTCGTCGTCGTCCGCGCGACGTCTCGCCGTCTCGCGCGTCATCGACGCCGTCCCGCGACGCGACGTCTCGCGAATCCCATCGACGCGCGTCGGTCCGAGCGCGCGCGCGAGACGCCGCATGCGCGCGTCGACGCGCCCGATTTTAAACGCTCGAGCGACAGACGCGCGCGCGCGCGTCACTCGTCGACGGGACGGCACCGATCCGAAACGATACGATATGGAGGCGACGCTCGCGCGACGCGACGACGAGGAGACGCATCGCGAGGAGGAGACGCACGCGCACGGACCGACGCCCATCGTCGCCCTCGAGGTACGAACGATTCGATTCGATTCGATTCGATTCGATTCGATGACGATGACGATCGATGAACGTTTGATTCGATGATGATCTCTCGACGACGCGCGCGCGCGCGAACGAACGCGACCGACGACCGACGACCGACGACTGACGACGCGTCCCGTCGCTCTCCGTAGGAATCCGGTATCGGCGCCGCGGACGTGAAGAAACTCGTCGACGCGGGCGTGCACACGGTGGAGGGATTGGCGCGGTCGTCGAGACGACGCCTCGCCGAGATCAGAGGGCTGTCGGAACAAAAGGTGGAGAAATTGAAACAGATCGGTGCGTCGAGCGAGGGGAACCCGAGCGTGGACGATTGAAAATGGGACGCGCGTTGAACGCGTTCGTCTGGGGGGGAGCGAGGGCGAGAGAGAGAGAGAGAGAGAGAGAGAGAGAGAGAGAGAGAGAGAGAGAGACGCG
>Ga0208410_1000268_pt1 | contig 31775 bp, 25 predicted proteins | sample ETN02SmetaG_3_FD_185787 | JGI IMG/M metagenome (GOLD analysis project Ga0208410, IMG submission 185787) | Marine microbial and viral communities from oxygen minimum zone, Eastern Pacific Ocean - ETNP2014F10-02SV257 (SPAdes) (version 2) | ecosystem: Environmental > Aquatic > Marine > Oceanic ... | reverse complement strand
GTGGCCCGCCGAGCTCGACGCGGACGCGGAGACGCTGGAATCGGACGTCGGGGAGCTTCGAACGATTCGACGCGTGTTGAAGCAGACGCAGTTGGAGCGACTTCGACTGGGACTGGCGTACGACGCGGAGGAGCACGGATGGAGCGCGACGTCGTTTCACTCGCGAGTCGATGGGTACGGCGCCGGAATACTCGTCGCGGAGACGAAGGGTGGGGAGGTGTTCGGAGGGTACAATCCGAAGGGTTGGCTCGGATACGGCGAGTGGAACGACGCCATCTCGGCGTTCGTGTACGTCTTCGAGGGACGCGGTCGACCGGTCAAGGTGCCGAAAGTCGGTGGAAGCGGTATGGCGATCATCGATGAGGACGGGAAGGGTCCGCAGTGGGGGCCGGACGGGTTGAAGATCAATCTCGAGTCGAGGAGCGCGCGGTCTCGGCTCGGTTCGTATTACGCCAACGAGGCGTTGGCGCGCCCGTCGCTTTTTCGCGAGGGGAAACCCGGGGAATCGATCGAGCTTCGTTCGGTGAGAGTGTACGTGGCGCTCGAAGACACGGAGATTGCGAAGAGTTACGAACCCAACGTGCTTCAGTGGCAAAAGGGCGAGTTGGAGGACATTCGCAAGGACGACGACTCTGAGAACCCGCCAATGGATGGCTTCTTCGGCAAGCTCTTCGGCGGTAAAAAGTAGATGCAACGCGGCGCGCATGTAAAATATTGACAAACAAAAAGTGTGCACGCACGAACGAAACACGTCTCGACCGCCATTTCTAAATGTCTAACTCGACGCTCGACGCGCGCCGACGCGCGCTCACTCCGGAAGCCTATCCGGAGGATTCTCCGCGAGTTCCCGCTCAAACTCTTTCAACGCGTCTAAATCGCCCTCTTTCCACATGATCCCTCGATGTCCACGCGGATACTTACTCGCCACGAACGTCTTCGCGTCCTCCAATCGCATGCGCAGCTTAAACATGACGTACGCCACCGCCACCGACGGCGCTCGCGACCTCCCGCTCATGCAATACACCAACACTCGCACCGGGTGCATCGAATCCGACCGCTCCGATCGCACGTGCAACGACTGCAAACGTTCACACGCGTGTCTTAGATCCAATCGCTCGCCCCCCTCCTCCGTCGGCGTCAACGACACCACGCTCAGATACTTCCCGCTGCAACACGGATGACACCTCGGCGCCGCGTTGATCACCGTCCGCACCCCGGCGAGCGCGAGATCGCGCTCGCTCGCCGTGTGTTCGAACGAACCCACGAGCAAAAACCGCTCAAAAATCTCCACCGGACACGTCCTTCGCGCCACCTCCTGCGGCGACGGCTCGCGCATCGTCGTCATCATCGGGCCTTCCGTCCCCGAGCTCGCGCTCGCGCCCGCGTCCTCCTCCCCGCGCCGAACGTGTCCGCACTCATCGCACGTCGTCCCTCGCGCGTGATAGTGTCCGCACGTCGCGCACAGATCGTCCTCGAGCGCTTCCGAGCTCGCGCGCTTCATTCGTCTCGGCTCGTCGCGCCGCCGGGCAATGCGGCGCCGTCCGCTCGACGCGTGAATATTACTACAATCCACTATAGAATTCAACTACTACGGTCCATGCGTGAGTCGCGAGTCCTACAGTCCTACAGTCCCTGCATGAGTCCGGCGACGAAGGCTTTGCGGCGGTTTTCGCACTCGCGCGGCGACGGGCGGTAATACTTGAGCATGCCGTCCCATGGAACAGCTTTTAACCCGGCTCGTTTGCATATCATCGTGCGCACGCGCTCAGCGAATTCAATGCTCGTCTCGTCGTCTCTCTTCCGCTGCGGTTCCATGTACCACACATCCGCGACGACGGCCCACGAGCTCATGAGTTTACACAAGTGTCTCGAAAAACTCTGCCTCCTCGAATTCCAAAACGCATCGACGAAAATGTTGTCGTACTTGATGGCCACCGGCACGACGTCCACGCCTAAATCGAACGCCCCTCGCTTAAACATCACGCAGTACTTGTTATTTACGCACGTTCCTTCCGGGAAAATCAACAACGGAAGACGAGACGCATCGGCGACGTGCTCCTTTAATCGCTCCGAAACCTTGTGTCGATCCTTAATGTCGGTTCGATTAAACTCGATGCAATCGATCGCGCTCATCGCCGTTCGCTGCAACAACCCCACCCATCCTTTATGTTTCTGTTGGATCACCGCGAACGGCGACACTTGCGTCAACACCAAGTAATCAATCATCGACGTGTGATTACTGACGTACACCACGCCGCCGCGATTGCCTCGCCTCGACGGTCTCGGCCCGTGATATTTGATGACCCCCGTCCACGACACCACGAACGCCGCCGCGTACAACTCGACGCACTTACGCTCGCATCCCCACTTTTTAGGTAAACAGTAGTGCGAAAATGCGAACGAGACGGCAAACGCCGCGCTCGCCGTCAACAAAAACGCCAACCGCAGCGGAAACAGCATCCCGTACCGAATGACCAATCCGCACCACCACAACGGCGCGAGATAAAAATTAAAATTCCACGGCGCCTCGTTGGACTCTTGAAAACACCGATTAAAACTATCGTCCACCATGGCCGCGCACGCGTCTTGCAGGATGCCCGAACAATCGAGCAAACGTGGAAGCGCGGCGGGTCCTTCCCGGGACGTCGCCTCGGCGTCTCTCGACGCCTCGGCGCGTCGCTCGAGCTCGATCCCGGGCGTCACGCGATGCACGCGCTCGTGCTCGAGCTCACCGTCGCCGAACGAATCGAAGACACACATGGAGTTTGATCTCGACACGGTGTCCACGCTCGTCGCGCGGGAGTGCGCGGGGGCGTCGGGGACGTTCGCGTTCCCGTTCCCATCGTCCCGATCGGTCGCGCCCATGTCCGGCTCTTTTCTCGACCGCGGTCGCGAGACGAAGACGACGAACGCGGCGCGAACGGTACCGCGAGGTGCGACGCGTTCGATTCCGTATCGTCCGTTCGAACGATCGATGGCACCGCGAAGTGACGCCTCGAGCGGGGACGCGACGCGCGCGCGCGCGCGAGGAGGACGCGAGAAGGATGGATGCGCATCGGTATCATCACAAATGATTTACTTTTTAGAATCGCGCATCATTTGAACGAAATCGGCGAAACAGCGATCGGAATCGTGCGGACCGGGAGACGCCTCGGGGTGGTACTGAATCGTCATCGCGCGTTGCTCGGGCCACACCATGCCGGCGCACGTGCCGTCGTTGAGGTTGACGTGACTGACTTGGACGCCCGCGGGTAAGGTTTTCGGATCGACGGCAAAGTTGTGGTTTTGCGAGGAAATCTCCACGGCGCCGTCGGGACCGCGCACGGGGTGGTTACCGCCGTGATGACCAAACTTGAGCTTAAACGTGGACCCGCCGAAGGCTTGGCCGAGAACTTGGTGACCCATGCAAATGCCAAAGACGGGGAGCTTGCCGAGGATTTGCTTGGCGTTCTCCACCGCGTACGGCACCGCGCTGGGATCGCCCGGACCGTTGGAGAACAAAATACCGTCCGGATTCATGGCCAAAACCTTATCCGCCGGGTAAGACGCCGGAACGACGGTGAGTTTGCACCCGAAAGAGGCTAAGCGGCGCAAAATGTTGTGCTTGACGCCGAAGTCGTACACGACGACGTTGAACGAATCCTTGTTTGCCTTGGCTTCGTTGCTGAATTCCCACTCACCCGTGGTGTCCTTCCACTCGTACGGCTCGCCGCACGTCACTTCGCTGATCAAATCCTTACCGACAATGTCATACGCCTTGGCCCGCGCCACGAGCTCCTCGTCGCTCAGGGCGGCGTCCGTCGTCAACACGCCGTTGAGACACCCGGTTTCTCTCAATCGTCGCGTGATCTCCCGCGTATCGATATCGGAGATACCAATCACCCCTTGCTCCTCCAAATACTGCGATAAATCCTTCACGCTTCGGTAGTTGGACACGTTGAGAGAATAGTTTCTCACGAGCATCCCTCCGAGGTGCGCCTTCGCGGATTCCATGTCGCCCTCGTTCACGCCCACGTTCCCGACGTGCGGACACGTGAACAACACGAATTGCCCGGCATAACTCGGATCAGTCAAAATTTCTTGGTACCTATCGTCATTTCACGCGCACGCACCCCATCGGTCAGTCGCTTCGTTCCTCGGCGTCGCGCGCGCGCGCGCCCTCGTTCGTCTTTTCATTTTTTTTAAAAAAACGATCCAGAACCCCATCCAAATCATCATCCCTTCCCCGAGCGCGCCCCACCCCCCCACCGATCGCGTTCGCACGCACCCGCTGAGAGAGGTGTTAAACACCACCTCCCCCACCATCGTCTTCGTCGCCCCGAACGCCCGTCCCGGCCACACGCTCCCGTCCTCGAGCACGAGTCGACAGTCGCGCTCGCCCCACGGTTTCGTCGCCGCCGCGGCGCGCGCGCGCGTCGTCCCTCCTCGTCTCGCGCGTTCGCGTCCGCGTCCGCGCGCGTCGACGACGACTCGTCGCTCCGTCGTCGTCGTCGTCGTCGTCGCGCGCATCGTCACCGTCATCGCGCGTCGTCCTCCGTCGTCGAGTGACGGCGGCGAGACACGAGGGTCCCGGGCCGAGGGCCCGGGTCCGCGCTAAACCCTACATTCGATCACAGGGACACACGAGGAGTCATGACCGGACGAAAAAGAGCACCGTCGGCGACAGCATCGTGTGTGCACGACACCTGGGACGTTTCCCCGTACTCGAGGTGTGTAAAGTCCCATCGAGACCGAATTCGGTCGAGGCGTCCGTGTGGACGCACCCGTAGAATTCACACACGGGTCACAACGAGGCTTCAATACGCGGCACACGGCCCCCCCCTCCCCCGTGCCCCTGGCGACACTCCGCGACGCCGACGATCCATCGATCGATCGATGGCGACGCGTGTGACGAGGATCGTCGGTGGACGACGAACTGACGTCTCGTTCGCGACGACGAGATCGTTCGCGACGACGACGCGCGCGAGACGGCGATCGCGACGCGCGCGCGTCGACGCGAGGGCGTCGTTTTTTAATCGCGACGATCGAGCGAGAGACGACGACGACGAGGATGACGACGACGTGTATTACGGGGAAGACGACGAGGCGTACGACGACGAGGAGGCGTACGATGAGGATGATTCGAAGGGGGCGGGGATGAGCCTGGACGACGCCGTGGCGAGCTTTAACGAAACCGCGGGTGGATTCATGGATAAGATTAAGAGCGTCGCCGCGTCGCAGACGGTGGATTTGGACGTCGTCGAGATCGTGGAGGAGGACGTGTACGAACGACCGAAACGGCGTGGGTTCGAGATGCCGACGTTTGGATCGTTCGGTGGGTCTCGATCGATGGACGAGGAGGAGGAGGAGGAGGAGGAGGAGGAGGAGGCGCCGAGGAGACGATTCGGTTTCGGCGGCGGATGGAACGCGCGAGAGGAGGAGGAAGAGGAGGAGACGGCGGCGGCGCCGAGTGGATTCGGGGGGATCTTGGCGAAGAACGCGGCGAGATTGGATCGCACGCGGGCGGTTTTGGATAAAGACTTGGAGAAGGGTGTGGCGGCGAGGTCAAAGGTTCGCGAAGGACGCGCGGGGGGCAAAGCCGTCTCCGCCATCATCGGCGACAAGGTCGGGGACGGTTCGTGGACGCTGACCGCGGTGTCGGATGAGGGATCGAAGGGTAAGCGATTGCGGAACATTAAGATTAAGCGCGGGGAGTCCAAAGTCATCGGGCGCTCCAAGGGACCGGGCGTGGACGTCGCCGTGTCGCTTCCGTGCGTCAGCGGCGTGCACTGCGAACTCGAAACCGAGGGCAACAAGCTCTACATCACCGATCTCGGCTCCACGAACGGAACCTACGTCGAAGGTTTTGAAGTGAGAAAGAACAGACGTTTCCGCATCTTCAACGGCGCCAAGGTTCGTCTCGGTGCGGAGAACTTCAACGGCGAACCGTACGCCACCTTCAAGGCGTCCCTCGCCGGGGCGAAGGAATTGGAAAAAGACTCCGAATACGGCCAGCTCAACTACTTCATCGAGTTCTTGGGCGGTCCCAAAGTTGTCGTCAACTTCATCTTCATCAACTTCGCGTTCCAGTTGACCTTTTTCCTCATCTTACAACTCCAATAACGTCGCCGAACGGCGACGCGCGCGCGGCTCTAGAAGAAACAAGAATGTTATATTACACTTCGAAAACGACGACGACGACGCGCGCGCGCGCTCGCGTGACATCATTGAATGACTAGTAAAGAATCGTCCCGACCGACACCGCCCCGTATCGCCCGCGCGCGCCGTCTCACACCGACTTGGCCACTCGAAGGGCATCCGCCAAAAAGAATCCCGTCCCGAGGACGAAGGACAGACTCCCGATCATGTAGAAGACGCATCCGATGAAATAATTACTCTCGAGCAGCATTCGCGAGTGCGAGCGCGCTTTATCGCTCGCCTCGCGCGGCCGGACGATCGGGAGCTCGGTAATGGTGCCCGCGCGCGCGAAAGTGCGGGCGGGCGGGGAACGAACACGGCACAAAGGGAATATCCCGAGGAAAAAAGTGTATTACGCCTCCATCTACACGACGACGTCTAACGCTTGTTTACCTCGCGCGCGTCGCTGTTTTTCCGTCTCTTGAATGGAAATCTGGAGTGTGTCTTGCGCGCGACGCTTGCGAATGTCGTTTCGTCGAACGATGCGACGGTTTTCGACGGCGTTGTAGAGCGCTCGCGAACTCGGGACGAGAAAGAATATCGCCGAGTACACGAGCAAGAGAGGCATGAGGAGCTTGCACAGCCAAGGGAAGAGCTCGAGGACGAGAATGACGAGCGGTGGTTCCCCGTATTCGTCCGTGGTGGACGTCGACGGCGCTGAGTCACGGAATCGTCCCGCTCTTCGGCCCATGGTTTGTTGCGCTCTCGGCTCGAGCGGCTGACGCGGAGGTTTGAAGTCCATACCGCCGGCGGTTCGGAATACGAATATCAAAAAGATGTTCAGAAATCCGAGGGCAACGACAAGTGGCATCTTCTCTCCGCCCTCCCAGAGCGGTTTGACGCGCTCGTAAATCGGCGGAGGCGTCGGTGCTGGAACGGCGCGGCCGAGCGCGCGACTCGCCGCCGCCGAAGACGTCGACGCCACGTTCGCCATGGTCGTCACTTGAAGCGACGGGAACACGTATATGAGTTGTCCATTGTCGCTCGCCTCCGCGTAACCGCCGAAACGCGTCAACACTTCTAACATGTAACCCTCGTGCATGCGAGACGCGTCTCTCGCCTCGTCCGCCTTTTTTCTAAACATTCGACGCGCGTGCGCGATGACATCGAACACGGCGGCAAAGAGCCCATTCTGCACCTCCCTCTGATCCTCTTTGCTCAGAAGGTATGAATCTAAAAACGGCGCAACCTGTTCCGCGAACACGCATCCTTTGTTCACGCGCAACAGCGCGCCCACCGCGCGCCACCGCCGAACCTCCAAGTCATCATTCACATCGCCTCGACCGAATACGAACGCGAAGATTGACTCGAAGAACGTCAATTCACGATCGCGATCGAGCCAGTCGTCCTCTTCATCGTCATCGTCGTCGTCGTCGTCACCGTCGTCGCCGCCCGCCGCTCTCCTCACCGCCGACGGTCCCGCCCGCGGCGCGTTCGGTCCTCCCCGATCCGAATCCCCTCCCTCACCGCTCTCACCCGCCCCCTCGCGTCCTCCACCCATTCCAGACGACGACGACGGTTTTACAGGCACGCCCTCGACGACGCCGTACTCTCGCTCCACGCGCGCGCGCTCGTATCGAATCGCGTTGTTCCAATACGCCAACTCGATCAAGTCTCGCATCCACAGATAATACCAAAAATCCGCGTTCACCCCTCGTCCGTGTCCCACGTACGTCGGTAACATCGGCGCACTCCCTCCCCCTCCCCCTCCTCTTCCCTGGTGTCCCCTCGACATCGCCACGACCATCAACGCCACCACCGCCAGCGCGGCGAGCGCCGCCGACGCCACCAAAAACGTCCCGAACGCCGCCCTCGCGACCCGTCTCGCGTGTCGCCACGTCGCTCGCCGCGCTCGTCGCGCCCGTTCCGCGACGTCTCGCGCGAGTATCGCCGCTCTCACCCGTCCGGGGACGACGTAAATCACCTCCCGCGTCTCCTCATCGACGTCGAGATGACCACCGGCGAGGTGCACGGCGAGGATGACGCGTCGACGAAGGGCGTCCGCGTCGGGGTCTAACGTCGGTCCCTCGGCGAGTAAGAGGTCGCCGAGGGTGAAACGAGGACCGACGCGCTCGAGGGCGGCGTGGAGGGCGCGATCGGCGCCGGGCATGAGGACGACGGCGCCGAGAAGTGGGGTGGGGACAAGATGAGAAGATTTTTTTGACAGTCGGCGGCGCGCGTCTCGGTCGTCTCGGTCTCGGCGTGGTGTGTGATGTGGGTTTACATGATTTACACGCGAACGACGTAGGAGGAACTCTTGGTGAGATACCGAATCCATCGGTGCGGGTTTCTGGGTGGGGCGTCTCGATGGCGAGACGTCGAGGCGTCGTCGATGACTTGGAGGTAGCGCACGCAGAGGGCGCTGGCGCAGAGGGTGGGAATCTGGAAAGAGAGCGCGAGCGGACCGATGGCGCGTCGGACGTTGGGAATGCGCTCCGTCTGGAGAGAAATCTGCACCGAACACTCGTGCTCGGAGCCTCCGGCGAGCTTTTTGAATTGCCAGACAATTTGTTTGTCGGCGTCGTCGTACATGACGTGCTGGGCGCCAGAGGCGACGTGTTTCGGAAGCCGACCGGTGGCGCCGATCGCCGTCTTGGGGATGGGTAATGTGACGACGAGCGCCGTGCACGTGTGATTCGCCGGGAAATCGGCGTAGAGTTTGAGTTCCACGCCGACTTTGTACGGAATGCTCTCATCGATGACGGCCAAGAGTCGAAACGGAGGCGTGAAATCATTCGCGCTTCGATAATGCATCAACGAAAACTCACCCGTGGGCGGGCGGAGGGTGATCGTTCGATCGATGTCGAAGTGATCCAAATTCGCCATCTCGTGGAAGTTGCAATCGTCGAGGATGACGCCCGTGTAATTGCTTCCACCGCCAGCGCCCTTGCCTCCGATGGTCATGTCCTCGGAGAGCGCCACCTTGACCTTTGTATTTTCTCCTTGCAAGAAATTTCTCACCTGAATGTGTCCGTTGATCTCCGACGTCACCACGTCCCCGTTCGAATCGAACGTCACGCTCACCTTTTCGATGATATCGACGAAAATTTCATCCCGAGTCGTCGCGCTCGACCCGCTCACCACGCTCTTTTGCGTCGCGCCGCTAGATACCCTATTCACCCCGCTCGCCACCGACGCCGCGTTCATCAGATTAATCGCCGCCTTCGTCGGAAAATTAACCTTCATTCCTAAATTATTCTTCAGCATCGTCTCCACCTTTTGACCCGCTTTCAGCGCCCCCGCGCCGATCTTCGTCGAGTCAACCTTGGCGCTCACCAATCGTCCCGCCAACCCGTTCCCGACCTCCACCGGTTCATTACACACCCTCTCTCGCAGCATCTCCGTCGACGTCGTCTGCGCGTACCCATAATCCATCGCCTCATCGATCAATTCGTACACCAACGTCGTGTTTCTTCGCACCGCTTCCTCCGTGAGCGCGCCGCAATAATCCTTCACCAATCTCGCCAATCGATGCATGAGCTCCAACACCGCGCTCGGCGACGCGTTCGACGTCGTCGTGGACACAAAGTACAGTCCCGACGCCTTGATGTGCATGTAATTCACCCCGTCTCGATGAAACGCCGCGGGCGCGCCGCGCGTGCGCGTCGTCGAGGTCGACGCCCCGCCCTCGCTCGCGTCCGCCTCGTCCTCGTCCTCGTCGCGCCAGAAGCGCACCAATCGATAAAACGTCTCGTGCGTGCGACGGGAGAGATCGCGACGGAAATCTTTCGACACCACGGCGTCCCCTCGAGGGCTCAGGATGAAGAATTGCGACAGCATGGCGACGCGAGGGAGAGTGCCGCGCGTCATCGGTCATTTCATAATGTCATGTCATTCGTTCCCGCGCGCTCGACCTCGAGTTGGCGTCACACTCGAACGCGCGCGCGCGCGACCGGATCGTCGACGAGACGAGCGAACGATCCACGGCGCTCGAGATGTCCACCGCGGACGCGTCGAGCGGGGCGAGGGCGTCGAACTCGCGCGCGAGCTCGAACGATGATGACTCGGGCGGCGTGAGCGCGGCGTTCGCGCTCGCGCTCAGCGTCGTCTCGAGCGTGTCCCTCGTCATCGTGAACAAGCACTTGATCAGCGCGCTCGGATTTCGCGAGGGTGCGCGACGCGGGGCGCTCGTGGCGACGCGACGCGACGCGACGCGACGCGCGAGCGAGCGCCCGGAAAATTTTCCGGGTGTGGGAGTGGATAGACGTCCCGACGACTGACGATGACGTGCGTCGACGCGCAGTGACGCTCCTGACGGCGATGCACATGGTGTTGACCGCCACCGTTCTTCGCGCGGCGGCGAGGATGGGATACTTTGAGCGTAAATCGGTGGGGCGAGGGGAGATGGTCAAGTTTGGCGCGTTGAACAGCGCGTCGGTGGCGCTCTTGAATCTCTCGCTCGGGTTTAATTCGGTTGGATTTTATCAGATGAGCAAGCTTAGCATCATTCCGGTGACGGTGGGGTTGCAGATGACGTATTTCGATAAAAAGTTTAGCGCGAGAGTTAAGCTGAGCCTGGCGGTGTTGCTCTCGGGCGTCGGCGCGTCGACGGTGACGGATGTGCAACTGAATGCGACGGGATTCGTGATTGGATTGTTATCCGTCATCACGACGTCTATAGGACAGATTCTCACCGGTTCTTTACAACAGAAATTAGGTCTCAGTTCGACGCAATTGCTCTGCGCGGCGGCGCCGTGGATGGCGCTGACGCTCGTGATTTTAGCGCCGCCCGTGGACGGAGCGCTCAACGGCGGCAACGTCCTCGAATCCAATTACTCCTCCGAAGTCATGTGCTACGCCCTCATGTCCTGTTTCCTCGCCATCCTCGTCAACTTTGCCACCTTTGCCGTCATCGGCAAGTGCTCCGCCGTCACCTACCAAGTCATCGGCCACCTCAAGACGATGCTCGTGCTCGGTTTCGGCTTTGTCGTCGTCGGCGACCCCGTCGTCGCCAAAAACATCGCCGGCCTCCTCGTCGCCCTCTTCGGCATGATTCTCTACGCCCGCGCCGAGATGCGCGACCGGGCGCTCACCACCGCGTCCAAATCGACCGCAGACACCGAATCCTCCGCCCGTTGACCCCTTGTGATGCCATCCGCGCTCCGTCTCGTCCACCCGCGTCTGCGCCCGCGTAAACCCTACCCCCTCCAAAACCTGAACGCGCGCGCTCGACGCCCCGCAGTTCTCTCCGCGTCGGCCATGGCGTCCGGCGGCGGCGATCTCCGCGGCATGGATCCTCGCAAGGTGCGCGCTCGCTCGTCGCCCTCGTCTCGCGTCGTCTCGCGCGTCCAGCCCGGCATCGAGCGCGTGCATCACCGTCCAGGCGCTGACCCTCGCGACGAGGGCGCGATGACGCGCCTTCTCGCGCGACGCGCGACGCCTGGGACGACGATGGCGAAGTCGACGCGTGGAACGAGAGTTGTGTCGCGATATCGCGCGCGCGCGAGACGCCGCGCGTGGACGACGACGTCGGGAGAGACGCGTGAGATGGGTCGAGAGGGACTCGCGCGCGCGGCGTCCCGAGGCGAACGTCCCGAGGCGCGGGCGAGGGGAAAAGGAACGAGACACTGACCGTCGCGCGCTGAAATCGAATGTCGGAACAGGTGCCGGCTCTGGTGATGCGAAGCGTGGAGAACGCGCGCGTGCACGTGGATGATGGGGAGTTAGATAGAGCGATAAAGATGATGTCGAGCACCGACGCGTTGTGCTCGAGGGTGGCGGCGCCGCCGACGGTGCACGGACTCGCGCTGCGAGTGCTGGCGGATGCGTACGTGCGAAAGGCTGAACGCGCGAGCGAGAGGGGTGAAAAGGGTGGTGGGGACGTCGCGAGCGGTGAGAGCGGGGGCGGTGAGGGCGTCGCGAGCGGTGAGAGCGGGGGCGGTGAGGGCGAGGACGCGGGCGAGGAGATCGATTACTTGGCGCGCGCCAAGGGGGCACTGAACAAGGGCATCGAGGTGTGCAAGGTGCACGAGGGTCGGGCGGGAATGCCCTCGTTCATGGCGGCTGATTTAGCCGGACGAATGGGTGATCTCTACGCCGCGCTCGGGGAGATATTTAGAGAGGAAAAAAATTACAAGGATGCGCTTCGAAGTCTTCGCATGGGGTTGAGAAAGTTTGAAACGCTGGGTGCCAAGGAGTTTGTCGGCGCGACGCACAATCGAGTCGCCTTTTGTTACATGGACAAGGAGGAATGGAAGGATGCTTTGCTTGAACTCCAAGAGGCGGAGAGAATCTCGAGCGGCGTTGAAGCGGAATCCGCGATATTGAGCACCACGTTAGCGTACCGGGGCAAGTGTCACGCCAAGCTCGACGACGTCAAGGCGGCGCGCGTCGCGTACGAGGGCGCGTTAAAGTACGCCATGGCGAGCGGTAACGAGGGCGTCGTCCGCGAAGCCGAGAATTTCTTAGCCGAAACCCAAGACCAGAGTGCGATCGACGATTCCGCGTTCCTTTGATGCCAGCAGCGCCGCCCGCGCGCCGCTTTTTGACGTAGAAAACCAAGTTTGGGAGCTCAAATCGCAGACGAGCGCGCGCTACTCGCCACTCGCGCTCGATTGTAACGAACACCGGAGACGTTCGCACACGCGTACGATCCCACCCACGCGCGCGCACCCGACGCGTCCTCGCGCGCGTCCGTCCGCCGTCCCGACCCGTCCCCTCGCCGGGGATGTCAAAAGTGTGTCAAAAAGTGCACCTTTGTAGAAACGACGAGTCATGACCCATAGTGTACCCCCCATCACACGCATAATTCTCCCTCGAACGAACGAATTCCCCACACGTCGACGCCGACGCCGACGCGCGATCGACGTCGAGCGCCGACCGATCGCGAGGTCGTCCCTCCGATCGCGTCTCGTCTCGTCTTCATGCGCGCGTCCGGCGAGGCGCGCGTCGTCGACGCCGACGACGACGGCGCGCGCGAGTCGTCGTCAATCATCCACGACGGCGACGACGACGATCGACGCGCGACGCGCAGACGCGAGACGACCTCGCGCGATGGGATCGGTGATGTGCGTGGGAGTTCGTCGCGTCGACGCGCTCGCGCGAAAGCGACGCGCGAAGGTGACGCGAGGACGCTCGAACGACGAGACGCGGGGACGGCGACGAGGCGCGGCGCGAAGGCGGCGGCTCAGGACGCCAAGTCGTGGTTGGCGTTCGGTGGAGGACAGATCGATGGGAGCGGCGTGCGGTTGAGCGTGCTCGTGGTGTTGTTTTTGTTGTTCGTCATCGTCACCGAGTGGGTGAGAGATCGTGAAAAGGAGGGCATGTTTAGCGCGTTTACGCCGAGAGACGTGCGGTCGCGACACCTGACGGCGAGCGGCGAGGACGGGGTCTCGGTGGAGCGGTTGATCGCGCACAGAGCGAGTGGGAACGCGAGCGGTGATGACACAGGCACGGGATTTCGAACGTACCTGGATCACGGCGTCGTGCGATTGGAGGGAGAGGTGTGCGGGACGACGTCGATGGCGGCGGTCACCGTGTTCGCCGTGTGCGCGAGCATCGGATTGAACGATATCCTGTGGACAGCGTCGGCGAAGAGACGACGCGTGAGCGCGACGGTGTTGTACATCACGATCGTCGCGTGTTATACGCACTATCTCATGGTGCGAGGGTCGGATTTACTCGTAAAGGGCGTGGAGGGGACGTATTACTCGTTGCTTCGCTTTCTCGAGTGGATGCTCACGACGCCCGTGTTGTTGATTTTGGTGTTCCAGCTCCACGCCCTCGTCGTCGGAACGGAGAGAGCCAAGTATCGCACCGAGATGTACATCAGCGTCGTCGCGGACGAGGTCATGCTCGTGCTAGGGATATTGGTGAACGAGATGGACGGACCGGCGCGCGGGCTCTTGTTTGCCTTCGCCTTGGCGTGCTTCGTGTATGTCATCGGCAAGTGCGTCAGTATGTTTCGGGAAATGCTCCTGAATGAACTCACCAAGGGCGATCGCACGCGTTTCATCATCCTCGCCATCGCGAAAACGGTGTGCTGGATGTCTTTCCCCGCCGTCTTCGTCGCCAAGGAGCTCGGCTACATCGACACGAGCGCCGAACACGAGTGGTTTTTGAGTTGCGACGTGGTCACCAAGGCGGCGTACTGTCTGCTGCTCTCCGCCGGGAACATTCGCGTTCTCGACGCCGTGCGCGACGAAGAGATGGCGGACATCGAGCGTCTGACGAAGATGCAACGCGATTTCTTCTTTAACATTACGCACGAATTGCGCATGCCGCTCAACTCGGTCATCGGTTTCAACACGCTCGCCGTCGAAACCGGCGAATTGACCGACGTCACCGACGGCTTCATAAAGAACTCTCTCACCTCCGCCGAGGCCCTCCTCGGCTTGATCAACCAAGTCTTGGACTATGCCAAGTTTAGCAGAAAAGGCGCCGAAGTCTCTGGCGGTCACGGTTTGGAGTTGTCCGCCGACGTCTTCACCATCGAAGAGCTCCTCGATCAAACGTTGAGCATCTCTCAGCGTCAAGACTACACCGGAAACGTGTACATGTTGGTCGACCCGAGTCTGTTCTGCTTGGCATACACGAGCGATTTCTTCCGCCTGCGTCAGTGTTTGGTCAATGTGGTGAACAACGCGCTCAAGTTTTCCACCGACCTCGATGAACCGGGCAACGTCATCATCGACGTGCACGGCCAACTCACCGCGGACAAGGCGAAGCTAATCTTTTCCATCAAGGACAACGGTGTAGGCATTCCCGAAGAGCGACAGAACCAGGTCTTCATCCCGTTCAGTCAACAGACGAATTACTCGGCGCTTCGCGTGCAGGGTACCGGTCTCGGCTTGACGATTACGAAAACCATCATCCAACTCATGGGCGGATCGATCGATTTCACATCCACACCGGACTCGGGCACGACGTTCAACATCAGCCTCGAGCTCGATTACAAACACTCATCGAAAGTCCGCATCGCCGACACCAATCTCACGGTGCTCCTTGGACTCGAACCCGGTCTACAGATGCGCGCGGTGCGCAACGTCCTGGCGTGTTATCGCGTCAATCCCGAGCGCGTCTTCGAAGTGCACGTGCGCCGCGCGGATCGATCTCGGTTGGAACACCACATCGATCAGGCTCGACGTGCGAACGCACCGGTGGTGTTGTGCATCGAGGAAGACCAATACTTTGAAAATCGAGAGTGGCTCGAGTCGACGACGCCCGAGCCATTCGTCTTGATTCTCGCCAAATCCTGCAGGATGAAGGACTTACCGCACAGCGATCAGACGAGAGCGGTGATGAAACCGGTGGCGATTTCTCCCTTTATCGACACGCTCGAGTACCTCTCAAACGAGGCGAAAAAGAGCCTCGAGTCCTCCTCGGACATCGCCACGAGCACCGACGTCATCGTCGATTCGTCGCCGACGTCCTCGTCCCTCGGTCGCGCCCAGAAGGATCCCGAATCCGAATTGGACGTCAGCAGCCTGCGCGTGCTCCTCGTCGAGGATAACAGATTGAACCAACAGGTGGCGATTCAATCGATGAGAAAGTGTAAAGTCACCGTGGACGTGGCCGAGAACGGTCTCATTGCGACGGAAAAGATTAAAGACGCCATTCGCGGCGACGTCGCCCCGTACGACATCATCCTCATGGACATGATGATGCCCGTCATGGACGGTGAAGAGGCGACGAGACGGATTCGAGCGATGGAACACGACGCTCCCAGCGATTACAAGCGAGCTATCATCATCGCTCTGAGCGCAAACGTCGGACCGGAGCACACCATCGCCTGCATGGACGCCGGGTGCGACGGTTCGCTCGGTAAGCCCTTTTATCCGAGCACGCTTCGCAAGTTGCTGCACTCGGTGTTCCTCGGTGAATACAAAGGTTTCGCGGGATGAGGTGACGATGTACCACTACCAACTAACTACTATCACAGTCACCATTACTACTACTACTACTACACGCAGGACCACCTCAGTCGTCCGCCGCAGCGCCGCCGCGAGAAATTTTGTAAACGCTGTCACCCTCTCGCGCCTCTGAACGCGTCCCGCTCGATGGCATCCATCCTCGCCGCGTCGAATCCCAAGACCACCCACCAAGGCTCGTCTTCTCTCGATCGCTTCACCTCACTCTCGCAACCCAATCGCACGCATGCGACGCGCACGGCGACGGCGGCAAAGGTGGCGGCGTCGTCGGGAGCGACGACGCCGTCGCGCGCGAAGAGCGCGTCCAATAACACCGCGCTCGCCGCGCACGCCAACGCCTCACCGCCTTTGATCACCTCAACGATGTGAAACATGAACACGTGCGGTTGTTCAACGTTTAATTCGTACTCCATCGCCTTGAGAAGGCGCTGTTCCATCGCCAACGTCGCCTCCTTGTACGCGTAATACCTCGCCCCGACGACGACGCCGTCGTCGTCCTCGGCACCGTCCTCCTCTCCGTATCCCGCCAATCGCGCCCCCTCGCGTCGGTCTCTCATCGATTCATCATCACACCGAACGTTCGCCCGATCGTCGACGACGACGCGGTCGTATCCCCTCTTCGCGGCGCCGTTCCCCAGCGCCGTCGTCGTCGCGTTGACGACGTCCGCCAATCGAACGATCGACTCTTCGAGTTTACACGCGAGATACACCGCGGCCGCGACGACCAATTCCGGCGTCGCGCGCGCGCGCGCGAGCGTTCCCCCCTCCTCGAGCGTCTCCATCGCCTCGCGAGCGTCGTGCGACGCGTAAAACGTCGCGGTGAGCGCGAGCGCGGCCACCGAGGTATCGATGGGAAGATTCAACATCTCGCACGTCGAGCGACACAGCGCGCGCGCTTGGGCGCGGCGTCGACGACGTCGATCGTCCTCCATCGCGCGAGGGCCGCGGCGGCGCGAACGCGCGGCGAGGGCGGCGCGGGGGCGACGTGTGCGGTGGGGGCTAAAATTAACGCATCGCCGCACTCCGCGCGCGCGCGCCGCCGGACGCGTCGAGCGCGGCGTCGAGGACGCGCGACGCGATCGACGCGTCGCGGCGATATCGTTCCGCTCGTTCGCGCGCGCGCGCGGGTCGAGCGCGGCGATCGAGCGACGCGCGCGCGTCGCGACGGTTCGTCTTGAAATTGTCATGGGACGAGACGATGATTTCCCGGGACGCGTTCGCGACGCGCGGGCGCGCGCTCGAGACCCCACGGCGTCGAGCGATGCGCTCGAAGCGCTGGAAGTCGAGGCGGCGATCGCGACGATCGCGACGGCGGGTGGGAGAGGGTGTGGGAAGACGGCGCTGACGCGTCGGTGTTTCGCCGAGTTTCGTCGCCGAGACGACGGGAACGCGGGAGTGGCGCCGCGCGAGTGGCAGGCGACGCCGACGATCGGGATGGATTTCGGGGCGATGACGTGCGAGTGTACGGGCGAGAACGGTGCGCGAACGCGCGTGCGCGCGCGGTTTTTAGATCCGAGCGGCGCGCGCGAGCACGCGGCGTGTCGCTCCGAGGCGTACGCGGCGGCGGACGCGATCGTCGTCGTTCTCGATCCCGCGCGCGCGGACGCGTCGACGGAATCCATCGAGACGACGCTCGCGGAGATCGCGAACGCGCGCGAGACGCGAGGAGACAAGGCGAACGCGTCGGACGCCGCCGCGTCTGTTCGCGTCGTCTTCGCTCGAAACCTTCGCGCGCCGCCCTCGCGCCGAATCTCTCGCGCGCCTCCTCGCGACGTCGACGTCACCACCGACGAACTCACCGCGCGCGTCTTCACCGCCGCGCGCGCCGTCCTCGCGCGCGAACCGGCGTCGTTTCGCCTTCTCGTTCCCGCGCGCGCGTCCCGCCGCGTCTCCGCCGCGGCCCGCGCTCGCGTCGAGAACGCCGCCGCCGCCGCCGCCGCCGCCGACGCGCTCGCCCTCGTCGACGTCGACCTCGACGAAACGAACGCCTCGCGACCTCGCGACGGGGCCGTCGCGAACGTCGACGTCACCGACGGACGCGGCGTCCGCGCGCTCTTCTCCGCCGCGCTCGTCGCCGCGGGGCGTCTGTCCAGTGGGCACACATACTAAACACTCCATACCACCATCAAACACATTTCCCCTTCGATCGTCCGCGTGGACACACACACACACATACTACACACTCCATAACCGCATCAATGACAAACGCACGTGTGCCTCGCGATCGTCCGCGTCACTCGACGACGTGTCGACATGTTCGCCGCCACGAGCGCCGCGAGAGGGGTGACGCTTCCGGTGAGACCGCTCGCGAGAAAGGTGCGGACGATGCCTCGCGCGCGCGCGCGACCCCCGACGACGACGACGCGCGCGAACGTCGAACGAACGAATGAACGAATGAATGAATGAATGAAACCCCCGGTCGATGCGCGCGATGCTTCGATGCTTCGACGCGATGCGAGTCGCGATGCGACGCGATGACTGACGCGTCGCGTTCGTCGGTATTCTTCCTCGCGCGGATGGACGCAGACCGCGAGACGCGCGTCGACGCCGACGAGGGCGCTCTTCGGGAAGAAACCCGCGGAGGCGCCGGCGACCGAGTCGCGATTCAAGGCGAAAAAGTCTGCCGGTGTCGCGAAGCCGGCGCCGGGGGAGCCGTATTACGTCGATGGTAAGTTGTGGGTGTGCCAAGGGTGCGGGTACGTGTACGACGGATCCAAGGGCGCGTGGGCGGAGGGGAAGCGATGCCCGATGTGCGGCGAGCGCCGATTCGCGTTGAAGACGCCGCAAGAGATGCAAGTGGCGATTTATTCTCTCGTCGCCGCGGTGGTGTTGGTGGCGTCCTTGTTTTTGATCGTCAAGATTTAATGTTTGTGTCGTTTTGTGTCGAGAGAACGATCGATGTTTCGAGACGGTTGTTTGGAAACGAAGGAACGTTTTTCCGACGACGCGGCTGACGCGAAACTAATTCTAATTTCATCATTAATTATGTTAATTACAATCATCGCGCGTCCTCGGACGCGACGCCGAACGGTTTCACGATGTCTCGCTCGAACGCCTGTTCGAGCGCGAGCGCGGCAAAGGCAAACGTGAGCACGCCCTGACCCGCCAATAACGCCGCCTGGGCGTATGACGCGACGTCGAGATCGCCTTCGAGCGACGCGGCGCGCAGATACACGTCCGCCGCGCTCAAGCCTCGCGCGAGACCAAACGCACCGACCACCCCCCCCTTGAGCTCGCTGTTCTCCACATCACGACGCACCGCGTACCTGTACGTCACCCCGAACGCCGCGCACGACAACGCGGCGGCGCCGACCGCCGCCGTCCCGCCCCCTTGCGACACCAACAACGGCGCCGCCAACGCCCCTCCCCCCGCGCCCGCCACCACCGCCGCCTTCACGCTCTCCACCCTCTCCACCGCCTCGTCGATCCCACCGTCCGCCCACTTCCCCGATCCCTCGCCCTCGTCCCTCGCCAACTCTTCCCGCAGCGCCTCCCGTTCGACTCGCAACGCCGAAATCTTCGCCTCCGCCCGCGTCACCGCGTCTCGTTTCAACGCCAACGCCTCCTCCGCCGCTCTCTCCGCCTTTGACTGCGCCTCTCCCGTTCGCTCCTGCGCCTCCTCGAACGCCTCGCGCACTCTCTCCTTTTCGTTCGCCTCGGCGCGTTCGAGCTCGCGCGCGACGACGCCTCGCGCGTCTCGTCTCACGCGCGCCAGCTCCGCGCGCACGCCCTCGTTCGCCGACATCATCTCCTCCACTTCGTCCTCGGCGAGCGTTTTCATCTCCTCGATCGACGCGTCGATCGCGCGCGCCGTCGCCGCGTCGTCGTCGTCGTCCTCGGCCGCGTCGTCGTCTCGCGCGCCGGCGGCGGTGGCGACGACGCGCGCGGTCGTCGACGCGGGACGCCTCGCTCGAGGGACGACGACGACGGCGGCGCGACAACGGTTCGCGAGCGTCGTCATCGTTCGTCGTCCGTCGCGCGCGCCCGCCTCCTCGCGCGCGTCGACGTCTCGCGCGCGGGACGGGCGCGCGCGCGGGGTCGTGGTGTGGGTGTTTTTATCGCAGTGTAACCCTACACGAGTCATGAGTCGTGTGTACCCCTCTCACGCATCGATTGGACGCGTGTATCTCGTATTCAAAAGGCTTCGAGAGCCATGATGTGTGTACACCAATCAATCCCCATCCACGCGCGCGCGCGGGGCGGGCGCGCGTCGATCGCGGCGCGTCGTCGTGCGCCCGCCGCCTTTCCGCGACGCGAAGCTCTGCCGTCGGACGAGAAACATGGCGAGGGGGCTTAAAAAACATTTAAAGCGTCTCAATGCGCCCAAGCACTGGATGCTGGACAAGCTCGGCGGCGTCTTCGCCCCGAAACCGTCTCCAGGTGCGATTCGACGCGCGCAAAGGGTTTTCATCGAGTGATGACGACGACCGGGGCGAGCGGGCGATGTCTCTCTCGTGATGGACGCGTGGGATGAGAAAGAGAAGGCGTATTGACTGACCGATCGAACGCGCGCGCGTCGTCTCGCGTCTTTGCTCGTCTTTCACAGGTCCCCACAAGTCTCGTGAGTGCCTCCCGCTGTGCCTCATCCTTCGGAACCGATTGAAGTACGCGCTGACGTACAAGGAGGTGACGACGATTTTGATGCAGCGCGTCGTCAAGGTGGACGGGAAGATTCGCATGGATAAGTGCTTCCCGTGCGGTATCATGGGTGCGTGCGCGCGACGCGAGAGATGCGCCCCTCGATCGATCGTGTATTATTCGTTTAGGGCTTTTGCGCGAATGATTTGTGCATCCAGACTCGATCGACTGACTGACGTTTCTTTCTTTATTCTTTACGATACCGACAGACGTCGTGTCCATCGAGAAGAGCGATGAACACTTCCGTTTGATTTACGACAACAAGGGTCGCTTCGTCGTGCACCGCATCGAAGCCATCGAGGCGCAGTACAAGTTGTGCAAGGTGAAGAGCAAAAAGCTCGGGGACAAGGGCGTGCCGTGCGTCGGTTTGCACGACGGTCGCACCATTCGTTACCCGGATCCGCTCATCAAGGAGGGTGACTCCGTCATGGTGGACATCGCCTCCAACAAGATTACCGATTTCGTCAGTTTCGATGTCGGCGCCTTGTGCATGATCACCGGCGGTCGCAACGCCGGTCGCGTCGGCGTCATTCAACGCCGCGAAAAGCACATCGGTTCTTTCGAAATCGTGCACTTGAAGGACGCCGCCGGTCAAGAGTTTGCCACTCGCGCCACCAACGTCTTCGTCATCGGTACCGGTAACAAGCCGATGATCTCCTTGCCCAAGGGTAAGGGCATCAAGCTCTCCATCATCGAGGAGCGCGACGCCCAGTGAGCGCGCGAAGCGAGCGACGGGACGTCCCGTCGCGTCTCTTCGCGAAGGATCGATCCGTTCGTGGTGGTGGTGCGCGCGGACACACCACGACGGTAGCCAACATAGATTGATGCGTGTATGTAACGCACGAATCATTTCCCTTCTTTTCTTTTTCACCCGCGGGTCACTTTTTTTCTCTCTCGGCTGGTGCCCAACGACCTCGATGATTGATTACCCATCATGATGGCGTTCGTGCGCCCCGCGCGACGACACACGCGCGCACGCGACGCGCGCGAACGACCGAACACTTTTTTCTTCACGCATCTCCCTCGTCTCGATCGCGCGTCATGCTCGACGCGACGACGACGACGACGACGACGCGCAGATTTTCGAGAATGACGATGATGACGCGGCGCGCGCGCGCGTCATCGTCATCGACGCCTCGTCGACGCGCGACGACGCGTGTGCGCGCGGAATCGACGCGAAACGGACGAAAAAATAACACTCCGTCGTTCTCGCGTCTTCACCCGTTCGCGGCGACGGCGAAAGCGCCCGTAGGGAGCGCGCTCGACGTGGCGCAGGCGCGCTCGAATTTCGTGCTCGACGTCAAGAAATTCGTCGAGGAGGCGGACGACGACGCGATGAGACTCGATCTCGGCCCGCGCGCGGGTGTGGTGAGCTCGGGCGTGTTGCTGTACTCGGCGAAATCCGGTGGAAGGGACGCGGGGGCGGTGGAGGGGGCGATGGCGTCGGCGGCGGTGGAGGGCGTGCACGCGGGGAATTACGAACGCGTCGTGGACAAGGCCAAGGCGAATCTCGCGGATATGTGGGCGTCTCGCGTGGATGGACGCGTGAGCGTCGAGCTCGGGTGGTGGTTGGCGAACGACGCGGAGGAGTGCGTGAAAAAGGCGCTGGAACTGCGAGAATTGTGCGATGAATTGCGAACGCCGAGGGAGAAGCTGTTGTTCAAGGTGCCGGCGACGTTTCGAGGCGTCGAGGCGACGCGACGGTTGGAGGCGCTCGGGATTCCGGTGCACGTGTCGCACGTCTACTGTAGAGAACAGGCGGACGCGGCGATCGATGCGGGGGCGACGCTGGTGCAACTGTACTACTCGCGCGTGAACGCGTGGCACAAGGCGAAGGGAATATTGACGCCGGGGACGGATCCGGCGTACGAGCTCGTCAGAGACGCCCTCGCGCGCGTGCGCTCGACGGGGGCCAAGACGAAGATCATGGTGGCCAGTCTCGCGAACGTGAACGCGGTGAAACGCGTTCTCGGCGTGGATTACTGCCTGGTGAGTCAGAGAATCATCGATGAGTTGGCGGAGATGCCCGCGGGCGATTTCGTCGACGCCGTCGTCGCCGACGCGCGCGCCGTCTCGCCGCCTCCGTACGCGCCCCTCTCCGAGGCAGAATTCAGAGCCGCCTGCGCAAAATCTCCCGCGAAAGAAGAGATCGAGATCGCGTTACAGCGCAACGCCGCGCGCGATCGCGATCTCATCGATTACATCAGCGAGGCCAAGGCTGGAGGCGGAAACGCCTAGTCGCCGCGCGCGCGCTCGCTTTTTCAAAACGTCCCCGTCTCCCTCGCGCGACCACCGTCGAGAGACCATCTCGACGCGCATCCATCGCTCGATGTAACGCACACCGCTCGATCTCACGCACATCACATCACATCATTTTCGCCTCCGTCGTCCATCGCCCGCGTCCTCGCGCGTTCGAACGCACGCGCGCGCCGCCCGTCGCGTCCCAACCGAATCTTCACACGGGGACGCGCGTCTCGTCGTCGACATGCCCCGCCTTCGCCCGACCTCGGCGTCGTGGCGCCAAGGTACGGGTACGAAGCGACTCCTGTGCGCGTACGAGTACCGTCCTCGCCCTCCCGCGCGCGCGCTCGTCGTGTTTTTACACGGCATCGGGGAACACGCGACGAGATATGAGAAGTTGTTTCAAAAGCTCCTCGACGCCGGTGTGCGCGTGATGACGTACGATTGCGTCGGACACGGCGCGAGCGAGGGATTGTCCGGATACCTGGACGCGTTCGAGGACGTCGTGGAGGACGCGCGAGGGTTTTGTGAGCGCGCGCGAGAGGGGCGGGACGGCGACGAGCCTTTGATTTTGTGCGGGCAGTCATTCGGGGGACTCGTCGCGGCGACGGTGGCGGCGAACGACGCGATATCGGGAGAGGGATCGATCGATGGGTTGATACTCACGGCGGCGAGCATAGACGTGAAGTGGAACGCGATACTCAGGGCGCAGGCGGCGATGGGGGCGCTGTTGGCGAGAGGGGCGCCCAAGGCGCGATTGGTTCCCGCGGTGCGTCTGGAGGACATGTCGAACGATCCGGCGACGTTGGACTCGTACGCCACCGATCCGTACGTGCAACTCGGACCGGTGCGGTGTAAGACGGCGTACGAAATCTTGCGCGGGTTCAGAATGTTACGTCAGAGGTACCGGGACGTGACGTGTCCGCTCTTGGCGCTGCACGGCGCCGAGGACGCGTGCGCGGACAAGACGGCGAGCGAACGGCTCGTCCTCGAGGCGTCGAGCGCGGATAAGCAATACATCGAGTTACCGGGGATGCATCATCTCATCTTACAGGAGCCGGGAAGCGTGGCGGTGATGAATCGCATCGTGCGTTTCGTCGCCGGCGTGGCGTCTCGCGAATCGCGCGCGCCTCGGCGGCTCGCCTCCAAACTCTGATCGCGCGTCGACGACGGCGCCAACCGTCGTCCATCATTTGTTGTTGTAACATAACGTAATCAGCGGCTCACCGCTCGACGCCGAGAGTGTCCTCGCGGCGTCGCTCGTCGCGTCGCGTCACGTCCCGCCTCGCGTCGCGTCCCGTCTCGCGCGCGTCGACCGCGCATCGCTCGCGCGGTGAGATATCGAACGCGACGCCTCGCGCGCGCGCGTTCGTGCGATGCCCACCGCGCGAGCGACGCGCGCGCGTCGTCAATCGCCGCCAGTCAAAGAATCCGAGGCGACGCCCTCCGAGAACGGAATCGCCGCCGTGGGCGCGAAACGCGATCGCGATCGCGACGACGCGCGCGATGACGACTCTCGGAACGATGCGAACGACGCCCCGACGACGACGGCATCGCCCGAGCCGCGCTCGAAGCGCGCCAAGGGGACGGCGGTGGAATCTTCGGAGAAGGCCGTCGACGACGACTTCAAGACGCTCGTTCGCATCGATGGAAACGCCGGACGCGTCATCGGTAAGGGTGGGGAACACGTGAAATACATCGAGACGGAGTGCTCGGTGCGGTTGGAGTTCAGACGGGACGAGGGCGTGGCGGTGGTTCGACCTCTCGCGTCGACCGAGTCGGGCGAGCCGACGACGAGCGAGCGGCGGCGCGCCGACGCCCGAAGAGCCAAGGCGCTCATCGAGGAGGCGGCGAGCACGGGACAGATCATGGAACTGTTGACGAAAGGCGTGCCGAGCGATGTGAACGAGGGAATCAGGTTGGACCCGTCGGTGATACCGGACGATATCATGCGCGGCGACGACGACGAGGACGTCGAGGCGGAGATTCCGTGTCCGGGGAAAGAGGGACGAGTCATCGGACGAGGAGCGGCGACGATTCGAGAAATTTCGGCGAGGAGCGGGGCGAGTTGTCACGTTATCAAGGGGAGCGGGGTGTGCGTGGCCAAGGGAAAGCGGAAGTGCGTGCGAATGGCGTATCAAATGGTGCACGACACGTTGCAGTTGTCGGTGGATAGGTTCGGCGCGCCGCCGCAGACGCACTCGGCGTCGTTTCACGCCGCGCCGCCGCGCGTGCAGGGTCTACCACACGGCGCGATGGTGTTACCGAACGGTATGGCCATGGTTCCGCTCGCGGCCATGGGCGTTCCGGCCACGGCACCCGGCGCCACCGGTTTGGACGCCGCCGTCGAGATTCCGTGCGCGGGCAACGAGGGGAGAGTCGTCGGTAAGGGTGGCGAGACGATCAAGTTTCTGCGCGCGCAGACGGGATGTATGGTGGATATTAAGCATCAAAAAACGCCTGCGGCGGTCGTCGTCGTCTCTGGCACGCCCGCGAACGTGGAGATGTGCAAGGCGTACGTGTACCGAGCGATGGACAATGGCGACCTTCGCGCGTTGAAGAGTTTCGTACCTCCCACCGTGCCGGCGGCGGTGCCTTACGTCGTGCCTCAGCAACCGTATCAGCACTATGCGGTTCCACAGCAGCAGTATCACCAACCGCTGTACCAGCCGCAACCGTACCAGCAGCCTCTGTACCAGCACCCGCCGCCCGCGCATCAGCAGCAGTCGGCGGGATGGGTGCGCTATTACGACGATTCGGGCAAGCCGTACGAGCACAATCCCGCGACCAACGAGACGCGTTGGGTGTAAAAGAATGAGAATGGATGTATGAATGTGGGATGCGCGTTAACGAGAGGGTCTATTTCAGCGAAGCGCAGGTCGAGGTCGAGGTGATTCGGGCGATAAATCGCGGGGGGGGGGTTACAATAGCAAATCATAGTGGTTTTCCCCGTTGTAGAGCAATCGGACAGGTTTTCGTTTGCCCTCCTTGCTAAACTCCTCCCCGTATGTCTGAATATCCACGAACCCGCCGCCCTCGGCGTTCCTCGCCTGCGACGCGTTGATGTACACCTTGATTGGACGTCGAATCAATCTCGACAGCACCAATAACTCGGGTTCCCCGCCCCAAAACGTCGGTTCCAAGATGCGTCGACAGTACGTCTCCAACCCGACTTCAAAGGAAATCGCCGTCACCGCCTCGCCGAAATTCGCGCGTTTCTCCGCCGTTCGACACAGAGATTCCGCCACCGCCAGCCGCAATTGATCCGCCTCGAACTCTTCCTCCCCGCTCGTCACGTTTCGCTTCGCCAAAGCCGCGAGACCGAGCGCCAACGCTCGAAACATGCACCGTCCGTCGCCTCGCACGCGCACAACCTGATAAAACTCACCCTTGCGCTTTTTGGACGACGACTTGTTCGCGCCCTTGGACGACGTCGCGCGGGCGAGCTCGAACGCGGGCGAGCGCGGGATGGTCTCGCGCGGGGTCGTCTCGCGCTTCGTCGCGGGCTCGTCGGCGCTCGCGGTGGGCGCGCGGCGACGTCGGGACGCCGCCGGAACATCTTTCGAGCGCGCGCGCCCGGACGCGCCCACGGGCGCGGCGGCGGTGCGCTCGCTCGCTCGCTCGCGTCTGGCGTCGTGCATGTCTTCGAGAGCTTCGCGCTCGCTCGGTGGGCGTTCTCACGGCGCGCGAGAACGATGGGCGTCGTCGTGTGCGGGCGCGCGGCGTCGCCGCGTCGAAAACAGCGTCGGAAACAGATACAGATCGACTAGCTAGAGTTTAATGCGCGCTCGCCGACCGTCGACGAGACCGAACCGTTCTTCCACGACGTACACGGCGTTCTGTGCGCTCAATCTCGCGCCTCGAAGAGCGCTGGTCGTTTTGGCGCACATCGCGTTGATCGCCCGCTTGGTTTCGTCGTCGAGCGCTCTCGATTCCGATCTCGGCCACATGCGCGCGAGGGTGACGTGCATGGTGTTGTTTTGCTTGCGCGCAGCGCCCACCGTCTTATCTCTCAACCGCTCGCGCATCGTCTGTAAGTGTCCGCGAACGTCGGCGAAACACAAGAGCAAACACCCGCTCGGCGCCAGGCACAGTCTGTCCACCTCGAGCTCGCACGCGCCCAAACCGTGAAGCGCGTCCGCCACCGCGCTCTCCTCGTACGCGATCGCGTCCTCGACGTCCGTCGCTCGAGGAAGCGTCTGCGTGCCTCGTCCCGTGGCGTCGTCCACCGCGCACGCCACCGGTGCGTCCTTATACTCAAACGTGCGAGACACGTGAAACACCGTCAGGTGTAAATTTCCTCGCGGCGCCACGAACGTGTCCATGACGCCCCCGACCAAGCGCACGAGCTCACGAACGGCGCTCTGCACCGCCGACGCGATCGCGGGCGCATCTTCCATCGTCAAAACGACCAATCTCGCGCAGTCCTCCGGCATTTTTAAATCCTTGTACCGCAGTGGCCACACGCCCACCTCCGGGTACGTTCCAAAGTGATAAAATTTCCTCGGCGTGAGCGCCGTCGGGTCGAGTCCCGCCTCCGCGAACGCGAACTCCAACGAATCGTACACCGCCCCAGCGTTTTCGGTGCGCTTCACGTCGATCGGCGTCGGCGCTTCGGCCGCCGCCGCCGCGTTCCGCCTCGCCGCCTCGCCGTCGCTCGAGCCCGCGACGACGCGTTCGTCCACTCGCGTCTCCACTCTCGACGTCTCTCTCGACGACGCGTCGCCCCCGCGCCGCGAAGACACCTCGCGCGCGTTCTCATCCCTCGCGCATTCGTCTCGCGCGTCGACGCGCGCGTCGTCGACGCCCTTTTCGTCGTCATCATCATCTCTCACCATCGTCATCCAATCGTTCGCCAACCTCCTGTACGCCGCGTACGCCGCCGCACCGAACGCCGCGCCGGCGATGGCGTACGCCACCGCGCGCCGCGTCCGTCGCGCGCGCTCCATCGTCGTCGAGACGACGCGCGACGACGCGCGTCGAGGTGTTCGGTCGGTCGGTCGGTCTTTTCGGTCGGTTACGTTCGATTCGCGCCCCTCACTCTCTCGCGCGCTCCGAGCGCCGTCTCGCGTCGAGCGCCGTCTCGCATCGAGCAACGTCGTGCTACGAGCGACGTCGCGCGTCGAGCGACGCTTCGCCGCGCGCGTCGCGACCGAGAGACGCCGACTGAATGATCATCATGAAGCGTTTGATCGTCCGTCGCGCGCGCGCCGCGTTCGCCGTCGCGTTCGCGATATGCGCGTTCGCGCTCGCGTACGATACCGTGACGCTGACGTCGGCGCGAGGGGTGAGCGCGGGGGCGAGGCGCGCGCAGGCGGGGGCGTTGGCGTCGTTCGCGGGATTCGTCGCGTGCGCGGCGTACGTGCGCGCGGCGGACCGTGCGCTCGGGGTCTCGCCGTCGTCGTCGTCGGCGTTCGGGACGGGACAGAAATACGCGGGTCCAGGGGTGGACGCGCCCGAGGGGGCGACGTCGGTCGGAAGAGGCGGACGGTTCGGGCTCGCCGGGGACGGCGGCGCGCCGCGAAGGATGTGGAACGGCAGCGCGTGGGTGGAGCGTAAAGAAGAGTCTCGGAGTTCACCCGCGTCGTCGTCGTCGACGGGGAAGACGGTGAAGACGCCCGCGATGGATGCGGTGCAAGGAACGGGGTCGTTCGGGTACGGTGGGTACCAAGACGGCGTGGAGTACGAGGACGCGAGGGCGCGCGCCGAGGCGGAGCGCGCCGAACAGGAAAAGTGGGCGCGGTGGGAAGCCGAGGACGAGGAGCGCGAGGCGCGTCGCGCGGAGAAGCGAGCGGAGAAAAAAGCGGAGGATAAGGCAAAGAAGGAAAAATCGCGCGCCAAGCGATGGGCCAAGTACGACGAGCGATGGGAAGCGCTCGAGGCGAGCGCCTCGGTCTCCGAACCGCTTCGATACGACGACGTCCCGTGGCCTCCGAAGATTAAAGACCTCCTGAATCACGAGGCCGGCGGCACCGACGCCACCGATCGCGAGCGCACGCTCGCGTACCACCGATGCGTCAAGCGTTGGCACCCGGATAAATTTCTCACCAAATTCCGCGACAGGCTCGTCCTCGGCGGCGAATTCGACCGCGTCTCCGAGCGCGCGCACGCCGTCGCAAAAGCCCTCACCACCGCTCGCGCCGCCGCCTAATTTTCACCCAGTGATTGTAACGCCCGCGGCCCGCCGCCCGCGCTCGCCGCTCGCCGCTCGACCGACGTCCTTCGTCCCGTCCTCGCCTTCAATCCTCCTTCACGGGTCACGACTCAACGATTCACCCACCACACACCCGGGAGTCCAAACCTCCGCGGTCGGGGTTCAGATCCCCGGTCGTCCCGCCTCCGCACTTCGCGCCCGCGCGCGCGCGAATCGCGCGAAACGCGCGCGCGATGTCCTCTACCACTGCGTCTTCATCGCTGACCGTCGTGACGCGACGCGTCGCGGGCGCGCGCGTCCCGAGACCGCGAGGAAGGGCGAAGGCGGCGCGAGGGACGTCGAACGCCGTCGTCGCGCGCGCGTCGTCTCGCGCGACTCGGACGGCGTCCGATGCGCGCGATGGACGCGCGATGACGCGCGCGTCCGCCGTCGTCCTGCGAGACGACGCGTTCGCGAACGAAAACGACGCGAACGCGGTGGAGGAGGAAGCGGGCGCGCGCGTCCCGGCGGCGAACGCGGAGGCGGACGCGGCGAGCGAGGAGGACGATGAGGAGACGGAAGAGGACACCGGCAACGCGTCGTTGAGAGATTTATTGAGATTTACGATGCCGACGATGGCGATCTGGTTGTGCGATCCGCTGTTGTCGCTCGTGGACACGTCGGTGGTGGGGTTGAGTAGCGGCACCATCGAATTGGCCGCCATCGCGCCGGGGAGCGTGTACTCGGGATACCCGTCGTATTTACTCGCCACCGGGTTCGCGGTGGCGACCACATCGATGGTCGGGCAGGACAGATTGCTCGCCAGTCGAGGTGGGCCCGTGGATGAGGATTCGCGAACGGTGGCGGCGGCTATCGCCGCGGCGGTGTTCGCGGCGTCAACGGTGGCGGCGTTGTTAATTGGGTTGCATAAACCGGCGCTCGCGGCGTACGTGGGGACGGCGAACGTCGAGCTGTTGCCGTACGCGTTCATGTATAGTGTGATTAGAATTTTGGCGTTACCTGTGGCCACCGTCACCGCGGTATCGCAGGCGGCGTTTTTAGCCGTGCGGGATCCGTGGACGCCGTTGCGCGCCGTGTCCCTCACGACGGTTTTAAATCTCGTGTTGGACGTGTGGTTCGTGTGCGGATTGGGATGGGGCATAGCCGGCGCCGCGGGGGCGACGAGTCTGTCGCAGGTAATCACGATGTCGCTCCTCATTCGAGCGCTCGTGAAGAGAGGACCGGAGATTGACAAGGTCAAGGAGATGGTGGCGGAGGCGATGGAGCGAAGCAAGTCGACGTCTTTCGCGGAGAATAAATCGCGCACGTTGATGAACGTCGGCGCGCCGGCGCTTCGATTACCATTCCAGAGACCGAGAGACGACTTCTTATCGCGCCTGATCTCGATCGCGGGACCGGTGATGATGGTGGCGGCGATCAAGTGCGTCTTCGTCGGATGGGTGGTGCGCGCTGGGACGTCAATCTCGCCCGAGGCTTCCGCGGCCAACGGCGTGTTGTTGACGGTGTATTTTTTCTTCGCCGTTATTGGCGAGGGCGTTAGTCAGGCGGCGCAGGCGTTTTTGCCTCCTCAGCTCGGAAACTTTAAAAAGTCGAAGGAGTTGGCGTTTCGAATCATGCTCGTCGCCGTCGTCGTCGGATTTTTCAACGCCGCCGTGAGCGGTTTGTTACCGTCCTTGTTCCCGCAACTCTTCACCAAGAGCGAGGCGGTGATCGAGCTCATGAATCAGGCCATTCCGTTCATGTCTCTATCGCTGTTCGCGCACACGGGGTCGATGGCGAGCGAGGGATGCCTCCTCGCCGCGCGAGACGGTGTCTTCATGTCGCTCTCATACATCCCCAACAGCATCTTGAGTTGCATCACCCTCACCATTTTATCCGCCAGAGGCTTCGGCGTGCAATCGTCCTGGATCGCCCTGTTCCAATTCCACGTCGTTCGGCTCATCATCAACGCCGTTCGCCTCCGTATGGGCTCCTCGCCGCTGAAGAAATCCCTCGCCAAGCTTGAGGAGCAAACGCCGCACGGCGTCGACGTCGATCTCGCCCTCAACCCACCTGCCGCGTGAACGAGCGAACGAACGACACGACGTTCGCAGCGCAGCTAACACGCACATTCTTTTTTTAAATTCATGGTAATACGAATTGAAACCAAGTTGAAAAACCGTCGCTCGCGCCGCGTTCGCGTCGCGCGCGAGACCCTCACATCCTATCACCTCTCGCCATCTCATACAGTGCACCAAAAACACCTATCTATTGTTTGATGAAAATCTCATAAAATATCGGACATCTGGTGGACCGACCGCGACCTCGACCCTCGCGCGCGCGGTCCGGTCCGCCTCTTCGTGACGCGTCGCTCGCGCACAGGTACGAACGACCATCGCGCGACGTCCATCCTCGCGCGCGAAAATCGTCTCGGTCTCGCGCCCGTCGTCGTCGTCGTCGACCTCGTCGTCGTCGTCGTCTCGTCGTCGTCGTCGTCGTCATCGCGATCGACGAGGGCTTTAGGGCTTTCGTGACGATCGACCGACGACGCGCGCGCGCGGACGCCGGCGACCGCGCGCGCGACGATTGCGCGCGACGATTCGGTCGCGAGCGTTTCCCGCGCGCGTTTCGATCGTTCGCGAGCGATCGACGCGCGCGCCGACGACGGTGACGGACGCGGGACGGGCCGGGCCGACGATCGCGACCGCGACCGCCTC
>Ga0208410_1000265_pt1 | contig 31921 bp, 42 predicted proteins | sample ETN02SmetaG_3_FD_185787 | JGI IMG/M metagenome (GOLD analysis project Ga0208410, IMG submission 185787) | Marine microbial and viral communities from oxygen minimum zone, Eastern Pacific Ocean - ETNP2014F10-02SV257 (SPAdes) (version 2) | ecosystem: Environmental > Aquatic > Marine > Oceanic ... | reverse complement strand
AGATATTACGTTTAATTGAAATTTTTTGACTGTTTGACCCCATCCTGAATGTGTTTTATCTCTAGAAAACTCACGATGAGAATGACTTCCTGTCAATACGAATGAAGAGTCTGAAAGTTTTGGAATATCTAATACGTTTTTGATTACGGAGTTTGCCAAGACTTCTCCGATTTCTGGAACTCCTCCAATAACAAAGATAGCTTTTTTTGATACAGCATCCTCGAAATTAAAAACGGTGGCATCCGAACATGTTGGATTGAATTTGATATTCGTTTTTTCAGAGAGATTTTCTTGTAAATTCACTAAATTTTCATCAATTTCTATAGATAATGCGTCTAACCCCAATACTTTTCCGCAATAAGCTATTCTTCCATCTCCTGATCCTATGTCTATGATTTTTTCAAATCCAAAGTTTTTTGCTGCAAGAGCCAAGCCCCATGCGGACAACATCCATGTAGGATAAAACGGAGCATAACTTGCATCATGTTTGATACTATCAATCCAATAGTTGTTAAGATCACCTTCAGAAATAGTATATTCTATATCGGAAATTTTTTGAGAAATGTGAGTGGAATAGATAGGATTGACATCCAAGAATTTATGCAGTAATGAAAGTTGTTGTTCATTTATGAGAAATGAATCAGTGGGCATATTTGGTAAAATTTCTGTGGTATGACTATTTCCTTTGTATGTTTTTACGAATTCATATTTTAATTTGGATACATTCTCGGAATATTTTTCCATAAATGATTACAATTTAAGGAAGTAATTAAAAGAAATCCTATGAGAATAGGCAATCCTACAAATAATGAATTCTTTTTAGAATTAAATAAAATTAATGAAGATATCCAAAATTCATTTCTAAAAAGAATTGTTCATGAAACAAGAAATGTATCTTGTGATGTAATGCTAGGCGATAGTACTACCAAAAAAGTCGAGACATTTGATATAAAAAATGTAGAAACATTTTTTGGGAAATTTGAATCACATATGCCTGAATGGAATTCTCAAGGAGTCACATATTCTTCAGATGAGGATTTAAGACGTATATTTGTGAAATCAGAAATAAAGATTGGAAATTATATTCTATCATTACATGCGTCGTTACAATATCATGTTTTATTATATTACAAACCTATCCAAAAAGTAATAGATTTACAAAAAAAATTATCTGAACTAATTGATGCCGGTGGAAATTCAGAATCAAAGTATGAAGAAGAAAGTGATCGATTAATTATTGAAAAACTAAATGAATTAGGATTTAAAGACATGCCGAAGCAAGAATTATTTGAATTATTTTATAACGATGAAGAATTATCTAATAAAATTAAAAAGATGATTGATGATTCTCAACCAGAAGTTGTAGATATCCAAGGTCAAAAAAATCAATTATTCAAAGAATTAGATAATTTATTGATAGAAATATTTCAAACTACATCATCTCTTATCGATGAACAAAAGCTTGTCAACGGTGAGGAAGGATGTTTGTGCAACATAGATTTGGAATATGTAGACGAAGGTGCAAAACAAGGTTTAGTAGATGCATCGCTCATTGATGAAAAACACAGAGTATTAATCAAGCAGAATATTACAAAATTATTAGATATTGTTTTAGAATAATATTCTTAATCAAGGGTACAAAGGCATAATGCCCTGGGGAGTTGTACCTCTTGACTAATAATTAACGTCTTGATCGCATGTATTTAGGGATTATGAAAAAATTAGGCATGAATTTGAAAAAATGTTTCATTTCAAACAATTAATTACGTATGTAATGTGCAACAATTCCATGACGATAACATATGATGATGTAAAGAAAGCACAAGAAACACAAAGTGAAATAATTAGAAAAACTAGTCTTGAATTTTCAGAAACGTTTAGTAAAATTTGTGGTGCTAAAGTTTTTTTGAAAAATGAATATGAACAAAAGACAGGTTCATTCAAAATTCGTGGTGCATATTATAAAATTAAATCATTAACTGATGAACAGAAAAGCAAAGGAGTTGTCGCCGCATCTGCAGGAAATCATTCTCAAGGGGTGGCATTTGCATCAAATATTGAAAATATTCCATGTACCATTGTCATGCCAAGAACTGCATCCCCTGCAAAAGTAGCAGCAACTAAAGGATATGGTGCCAAAGTAGTCTTAGAGGGTTCCACGTATGATGAGTCATGGGATCATGCTCAGAAAATATCCTCTGAAACAAATGCTACCGTAATTCATGCTTTTGATGATTCCAATGTAATTGCAGGTCAAGGGGTAATTGGTTTAGAAATAATGGAAGAATTGCCAGATGTTGATGAGATTTATGTTCCTATAGGAGGAGGAGGATTGGTAGCGGGCATAATAACTGCAGTTAAAGAAAAACATCCTCATGTGAAAATAATCGGTGTTGAATCAAATGCATACCCTGCAATGAAAAAATCATTAGAGAATAATTCGCTAGAAACCGTTAGTGGAGATACCACAATTGCAGATGGAATTTCAGTAAAAACTCCTGGAAAATTAACTTTCGAAATAGTTCGTGAAAAAATAGATAAAATTGTAACAGTGGATGATAAAGACATCATAAATGCAATGTTTCTTTTAATGGAGCGTTCAAAAGCAGTAGTCGAACCTGCAGGAGCCGTTGCATTGGCATATATCTTAAAACATAAACCCGAGTCAGGAAAAACTGTAGTGCCGATTTTATGTGGAGGGAATATTGACATGTATCTGTTAGGACAAATTGTATCTAAAGGACTTTCAGGAATGGGAAGAATGCTAAAAATTTCTGTTCTTTTGAAAGATAAGCCCGGAGCATTAAAAGAACTGGTTGACGAAATATCTTCAATTAATGTGAACATTGTGGAAGTAATTCATGATAGATTGAGTACAGATGTCAGTGCAGGTTCTGCAGGAGTTACAATTAGTTTAGAAACCGAGGACCAAAATCAATCAAACGAATTAATCAATCATCTACAAGAAAAAGATATTAAATTTGAGGTAATATCTTAGCGAAATTTCTTTTTAACAAATTTTGTTAAACCTAATTTTTTTAGCTCTTCTGATTCTTTAAGAACCGAAGTATACTGGTCAAATTTATGCTTCTTCAATTTTGTTTTAATTTCAGGATATGAGTTTCCAAGAATTTTTAGTGCATAAATCCCTGCATTTGAAGCCTTATTCACCCCAACAGCTACAACCGGGGAGCCTGTAGGCATTTCTGAAATTGACAAAAGAGAATCTAGTCCACCAAATGCAGAATACTTGTTTTTGTCAGTTTTTTTCATTTGTTTATCATTATACACCATTATTGGAACGCCTATTACAGGAATTGTGGTATGTGATGCAATCATACCGGGAAGATGTGCAGCACCCCCTGCACCTGCAATAATTACTTTGAATTTACTTTTTTCAGCATGTTTTGCATATTCGTTTAGTCTTTCAGGTGTTCTATGTGCAGAAATTATTTGATCTTCGTGAGGAATAGAAAATGAATCCAATATTTCAGCAGCACCATGCATAATACGACTATCAGAGCTAGAGCCCATGATTATTCCAACAAGAGGTTTTTTCGTGACCAATATTTTTTCATGCTTTTGGCTATTTTTAAACAATTTCAATCAAAAAATTTCGCTAAACTATTAGTAATACAATATTTGTTGAACGTTATGAGTAAAATTTTAGGAATAATTGGCGGTGGCCAATTAGGAATGATGCTCACAGAAGCCGCACAAAATTTAGATGATATTTCGAAGATTATTGTTTTAGATCCGACAGAAAACTGTCCTGCTGCAAAAGTTGGTGCACAGCAAATAGTTGCAGATTTCAAAGATGAAGATGCAATTAAAAAATTATCAGAGTTATCAGACATTATAACATACGAGATTGAATCTGGAAATAGTGATGTATTAAAAAAATTAGAAGAAAATACAGAAATCAATCCTTCCCCAGATACATTACGAATTATTCAAGACAAATTACTTCAGAAACAGTTTTTGCAAAAAAATGGAATCGCTGTGGCAGAATTTGAAAAAATTGAAAATAAAGAAGAATTGAATCAGATGATAGACAAAATGGGACTTCCATTGTTGTTAAAAACTCGAAGAGATGCATATGATGGTAGAGGAAATTATAAAATCAATTCAAAATCAGAAATTGATGATGCATTAGATTTATTTTCAGGAAAAACTCTGATGGTAGAAAAATTTGTAAAATTTGAAAAAGAAGTTTCAGTCATAGCTGCAAGAAATACTAAAGGAGAAATTTCAACATATCCAGTAGTTGAAAATATACATGAAAATAATATTTTAAGAACAACAATTGCTCCAGGACGAGTTTCAGAAACTGTTAGAAAAGAAGCTGAAAAAATAGCTGAAAAAACAATGGAAGTGTTACATGGTGCAGGAGTTTTTGGAATAGAGATGTTTGTTACATCTGATGATGAAATTTTAATAAACGAAATAGCACCACGGGTTCATAATTCAGGACACCACACATTACAGTCTTGTAGTACATCTCAATTTGAACAGCATTTACGGGCAATTTTAGGAATGGAACTTGGCGATTCATCAATCAAAACACCTACCATCATGTACAACATCTTAGGACCTAAAACATTTCAAGGAGAATATAACGTGTTATTCAAAAAACAGGACAACATTCACCTCAAAATGTATGGTAAATTAGAATCAAAACCTCAACGTAAAATTGGACATGTGAATATAGTTGATGTTGAAAATAGAGGAATGGATGAATTGTTTAAACAAGTTGAAGATCTCAAGAAAAATTTGGTTATAGAACCAAAAGAATCCTAGTATTATTTTGAAAAATCATCCAAAATTATATTAATACTCAATATCAAAAATTATCATGGCACTAAAAGCATCATTAATAATCACAGGAATTGCAATAGGACTCCTAGTATTGTATGGTGCAGACGTTGCTGCAAGTATGGGTGGCGACGGAGGAAAAAGTGACGGATTCTTACCATTAGATGATATGCAAAGAGGCATGGGACTAGGCGGTCCAGCATTACTTTTACCAATAATTGCATTTTTCATATCCCTAAAAGAACCATCTAAAGGATTAGGAGGAATGATAATCATTGCAGGTGTTTTAATTTTAATTGGAGGTATAGCCATGGTTGGAACTGCCGCACCTGAAGGAACAGACAGAGATCCTATGGCATCAGTGGCAATGTTATTTGCACCTGGAATTTTCCAAATTGCATTAGGTGCAATAAAGATAAAGAAGTCTTCAAACTAGATTTCGCATGCCTAAATGTGAAAAATGTGGACAAAATACTAGCAAAGGTTATGATTGCGAACATACCGAATTTGAAGAATATTGCAAAGAATGTTACACAGAATTACATTACTACATAACTGAGAAAAAAGACAATGAGTGAATTACAAGCATTAGTTCAATGGATAGCGGATTTACTTTCCGAATATTTGTACACAGGGGTATTCCTTGCTGCATTACTTGAAACAATTATTCCTCCCATCCCTACGATGGCTGTATTTCCAACAGCAGGATTCATTGCATCACAAAATGGATTGAGTGTTGTAGAGGCAATATTACTCGGAATTGTTGGAGGATTGGGAGCATCTATTGGTTCTACAGTGATATACCTAATTGCTTTGAAACTAGGACGAACTGCATTATTGAAATATCTAGGCAAGTTTAGAATTTCTGAAAAAAAATTAGAAAGAGTTGAAAGATGGTTTGAAAAATATGGTGATAAAGCAGTTTTGTTTGGCAGAATGGTACCAGTATTTAGAGAAATGATTTCTGTTCCAGCAGGACTGTTGAAGATGAGTATAAAGAAATTTTTGACATATACAATACTAGGTTCATGTGCATGGGGAGTTACTATGGTATTGGTAGGGTATTTCTTTGGATTAACTGCATTTGAGTTCATCATATAGATTAGTATACGTTAAAAAATAGAAAATATCACCAAATACCATGAAAGCAATAATTTTAGCAGGCGGAAGAGGAAAAAGATTACGTCCAATTACAGATAAAATTCCAAAACCACTAATTCCAATTAACAATAAACCACTCATTGAAAGAACCATAAAATATCTCAAAAAATATGGCATAACAGAAATTATAATTTCAAGCGGTTACAAATCCAATCTTATAGAAAAATTTCTAAAAAAGAAAAAAAATTTTGGATGTGATATAGTTTTTTCCATTGAAAAAACACCATTAGGTACTGGAGGTGCAATAAAAAAAGCATTAAGATTTGTTGATGAAGAATCATTTGTAGTGTTAAACGGAGATATCGTTACAAACATTGATCTAAAAAAAATTCTTAAAAAACCAAACACCATTGCTGCCAATGAACTGAAAACAAAATTCGGTACAATGGATATTAGAAATAATAAAATTTTAAAATTTAATGAGAAAAAAGATGTAGTTGATGTTTGGATGAATCCTGGCATATATCATCTATCAAAAGATATTGAAAAATTAATACCTCAAAAAGGCAGTTTGGAAGGAATAGTTTTTCCTAAAATGGCAAGAAAAAAGACGCTTGAGACAGTTAAATTCAAAAATGCACTATGGTTTTCAATTGACTCTCACAAGGATATCGAAGAGTGTTCAAAAGAAATAAAATCAAAAAAATATTCTAAATATTTCAAATGAGAAGATTATCTTACAGCCTAGGTTCGTTACTATCAATTGATGAGGTTTTAGAATGCTCTCGGAAATTAGATGAAATAAAACCAGAAGTTCAATGGATTCCTGAAACATGGGGCATGGAAAATTTTTCTATGCTAGGACTTGCATCAAAAGAAAATACATTTTCAAAAATTGGTTCATCAATTATCAACATCTATTCTAGAAGTCCTAGTTTAATTGCAATGGGTGCAGCTACAGTTGATACTGTTTCTAATGGCAGATTGATACTTGGATTAGGTACAAGTAGTGTACCTATTGTGGAAAATTTTCATGGAAATTCTTTTGATTCTCCGGTTCAAAGAATGAAAGAATATGTGGAGATTATAAGATTAGCATTACAAGGTGAAAAAATTAATTATTCTGGTAAAATTTTCACTCTAAAAGATTTTTCATTATTAACAAAACCATTTAGAAAAGAAATTCCCATTTATCTTGCAGCTATTAATCAAAAAATGGTTGAAATGACCTGGGATATTGCAGATGGCGTGATATTTTATTTAAGACCAAAAAGCGAGATGAAAGAAACAATTTCAAAAATGCAAGAAAAGAAAAAAATCGATACTACATTACAGATAATTACCTGCATTGATGAAGATGGTGAAAAAGCTAGAACTCGTGCAAAAAAAACTCTTAGTTTTTACATTGCAGTAGGAAAAATTTATCGTGAATTTTTAGAATCAACAGGATATTCTGAAGAAGTACAACATATCTATAATGAATATAAGAAAACAGGATTAAACAAGTTGCAAGAATTTGTACCTGAAGAAATGTTGGATGACCTATGTATTGCAGGTACTCCAGACACTGCAGTAAAAAAATTAAATGAGTTTAGAAATATAGGAATTGATTTACCAATTATTCAATTTAATCCAATAGGGGATGTAAAAGAATCATTTGAATTATTAACAAAAACCTTTTCAGGAGAATTAAATGAATAATGTTGCAATAGTAGGTACAGGCCAAACAAAGTTTTCCAAAGATGATGGAGATGTTGAAAGATTACTTTTCGAATCGACAAAAAACTGTATTCAATCTGTAGAAAATTGTGAATCAAAAGACATTGAAGGGGTTCTCGTATCGACAAACAATAATTCAAAATATCTTGGTGCAATTTTATCTGAGACAATAGGCATACAGCCAAAAATTTCACATTCAATAGAACATCTTTGTAGTTCGGGAACAAATGCACTGATTTCAGGATATGCGTACATATCTTCAGGATTAGCCGATATTGTGTTAGTTTCAGGGGTAGAATCTGCAACAAATCCTGGACAAGTTTTAGACTGGGATAAATCTCGAGGAAGTTTCGAACATCCAATTTATTGGGCATCTATGCTTACCAAAGCTCATAAAACTAAATTTCAGACAACGGAAGAAGAACTTGCAATAGTATCTGCCAAAAATCACAAACAAGCAATGGATAATCCATTAGCATACAGTAACCAACCACGAACCATATCTGAAGTTATGAATTCAAAACAGATTACAGATGATCTAAGAATTTTAGATTGTTCACGTTCATGTTCAGGTAGTGCATCCATTTTATTGGCATCAGAAGAAAAAGCAAAGAAAATTTCTGATCAGCCGATATGGATTAAAGGAATTGGGCAAAAAACTACATCTGCAAGTTTTACAAAGAATAACCTTGAAGAGATTGAAAGTACACGAATTGCAGCTAAAACGGCGTATGGAATGGCTAAAGTTGAGCCAAATGATGTCGATGTTGCAGAAGTACACGATGCATTTTCGGTTTGTGAATTAATGGCAATATCTGAATTAGGGATTACTGATAACGATAAGAGTGGAGAATTTGTTAGAAATTTATTCAATACTGAAAATAGAATGATAAATCCTAGAGGAGGATTGATTGGTGCAGGGCATCCACTTGGAGCAACGGGCATATCACAAACAATAGAAATTACAAATCAACTTCAAGGTAAATCTGAAAAACGGCAAATTTCAAATTTGGGAATAGGATTGGTTCACAATATGTCTGCGGCAGGAACGTCAAGTTCAGTCATGGTATTAGAAAATTGACATTTTTTGAAGACCAACTCAAACAAGGTATTTTTCAAATATCTTATTGTGAAACGTGTAATGAGAATATTTGGCCACCTAAAGAAATTTGCCATAGGTGTTTTAACGAATCTAAATGGAAAAAATCTGAGAATATTGGAAAAATAATTGAATTTTCAAAAAAAGACTCTGCATATTTTGGATTAGTAGAGATTGATCAGGGAATACGAATCATGGGCGATATTTCATCTTCATCCACACCAAAAACAGGCCAAATTGTTACAATGAAGGTATCGTTTGATTCGAAACCACATTATTCATTCATTGTTGAAAACAATTAGCAATAGGTCATTAGACAATAACCTGTATTACTATATTCAATAAAACAAATGCATTGTATGAGTTCGAATTTAAAAATTATAAACAAAACAAAATCTCTTAATTTTAAAAAAATAGCACAAACACGAAGGCAAAGAGGCTACAATTGGGAAGACACCTTGGTAAAACGATTCAATAAGATGGAAGATTGGAAGGCATTTAGATTAGGATCTCCGAGCGTTGCATTGCCAGACATCTTGTGTGTAAATAATGTAGATAGTATCATATTCACTATAGAAGCAAAATCGGGAACAGGTACAACACTAACAGTTCCATTTGACCAGATTATACGATGTCTAAGTTGGACAAATAATTTTACTGTGTACAAGACTAGAAAGGTGATTTTAGCATTCAAATTTCTATCAAAAAAGAGAGTCGGAGTAGGAAAATATGAAAAAAGAGAGTTGAGGGAGTTTTACAAAATATGGAATCCAAAAAAAGATCCCATAGACATAGTATGCAAATATGATGGTACAACATATGCCCTAATTCACGGAGAGAAAAAGAAATTGGAGTTAAAAGACTACCAAATGCCTTTCAAATCAAAATATCAAAAAATTATTTTAAAATAAATTAGCACTATACCGACAAAAATTTGACTTTATTTATTAATGACAAAATATTGGAAAAAGTATGAGTTTTTCAGATTTCATAGACGAACGTATGCTTGTGAGCAAAAACGTTCTAGGAACAAAAGAAATGAAAATTAAAGTAGTAGAGGTATCTGATGAAACTGCACCATCACAATGGAAATTTGGAGATAGAGTAAAGGTGAATAAAATTTTGATCACAATAAAACACTTGGAATCACAAAAAGTTGAAGAAGGCGAATTAGATATTGAAGCCGTAGAGAATAAGCTAATAGAAGACAGACACTATACATCAACAAACAGATGGGTCCCAACAAAAGAGATTAAGAACGGATATGTCATAAATTCAAGACATACCACATTAGTAAGTGATGCAGCAGCACTTGACATGATAGTGTTCTGAGAGTCAGAAACTTTAAGAACCTACTTTTTGAACAAATTTTATGATTACCAAAGATATCTCTGTAGATGGCTCAGACTATAAACTAACTTTAACAGATCAGGTGTTAAACCAGGTGGATAATCTAAAGGCATTGTATGCTACCGCAGCAGAGGATCCGGAGAGTTTTGAACAAGTAAGTTCTGAGATTTCTGCAGCAATTAATAATATTGCAGAATCAGTTTCCCCCGAGGTTTCAGATGGACACTTGGATGGACTAATACAAGAAGTTTTCAAAGCAGTTGAAGATAAGAAATCAGAAGTTGAAAAACAAATCAAAGATAAAGATTCCAAAATCTCAAAAAAGAAGAAATAACTACAGGTCTTTTGCAATATCATAAATTCTAAAAATCATTTTTTCATCCTGAAGTGATTTTACAATTGAATTTCTAATGTGTTTAACTCGTAGGGGATCTTCAGAATAAATTTCTTTAATTTTTTCAAGTTCTTCAACAAAATAATGATTTTCAAAATATTTTTGTATTTTTTTTCTCAATTTTGAAAATTCAATGTTCTTATCAGAAAATTCATCAGATTTTCTAAGCAATACTTTCAGGAGTCCATTAATTTTTGATAATTCCATATCCAATGTAAAAAGATCTTCTTTAGAATCACCTAGATTTTTTATTATATCATAACTTTTCAGAATTTTCTTCATAAGGTCATGGAAATATTCATCGACGACAACCATACTGAAACTAATAAAAAATTAGTTCTAAATCTTTACTTAGTGAATATTATGAAAATATGAGGTAAAGATTATCAATCCAGCCTTTAAATTAGTAGCAAAATATCGTTAGAATCATGCAACAAAAAGCCAAACTTGTATGTATCAACCCTGATTGTGGAAAGGCATTTTCGATTAGATCACTGGCCATAAAATGTGATGTATGTAATTTTTTACTTGATGTCAAATATGAAAATAAACCAAGTTCAAACCTGAAAGATGTGTTTTATGAAAGAAGAAATCCTCAAGGGAGTATTTACAACGAAAGTGGCGTCTGGAGATTTAGAGAGTTACTGAATTTTTGTGAAATTGAAACAGAAGATATTGAGCAATGTTCAAAGTATCTAGTATCTTTAGATGGTGCAGAAGGAAGACAATCAAAACCATACCATATGAGCAAAGTTGCAGAATTTGTTGGACTAGATAATGAGAATGTTGTATTTCAACCAGAAGGATACAATCCAAGTGGATCATTCAAAGATAATGGAATGTCTGCAGCAGTAACTCATGGAAAAATGATGGGTGCAAAAAAAATTATTTGTGCATCAACAGGAAATACATCTGCATCAGCAGGGATGTTTGCTGCAAATGAAAATATGGAATGTGATGTTTACATTCCAGATGGTCAAATAGCCCCAGGAAAACTAAGCCAAGCATATCAATTTGGAACACAAATGGTAAAAGTTAATGGGAATTTTGATGATGCATTTACAAAATCATTACAAGCCGCAGAAGAACCAGGAAGTTATACAGTAAACTCAGTAAACCCATTTAGAATAGAAGGTCAAAAGACAATCCCGTATAGAGCACTAGAATATCTTAATTGGGAAGTTCCTGACTGGCTTGTCTATCCAGGTGGAGCATTAGGAAATACATCAAGTTGTGGAAAAAGTTTAATGGAATTATACGAATGGGGATGGATTAAAAAGATTCCACGAATCGCGGTAATTAATGCAAGTGGCGCAAATACACTTTATCAATTATTTAATGGAATATTTGATGAAGAGAAATTAAGATGGAATAACGGCGCTCCTAACTTTGAATTAATTCAAAGATTTTATGATGAAATGAATAAAGATGAAAATCTAAAACCAAAAACCAAGGCAACTGCTATACAAATTGGCAAACCATCAAACATTGCAAAAGGATTACGTGCACTAGAGTTTACAGATGGAATTGTAGAAGAAGTTACCGATAAAGAAATGCTTGACGGGATGTCTGTGGTCGGATTAAATGGATTTGATTGTGAGATGGCATCAGGTGCATCTGTTGCAGGCATAAAGAAATTACGCGATAAAGGAATAATCAAAAAAGATGACAAAGTGGTAGGAATTTTAACAGGAAGACAAAAAGAGCCTCTACTCCCAATTGACTATCACAATGATCCATCAAATAGATTTGCAAGACCGCCAAAAATTTAGGCTCAAATTATAGAAAATCAATTTAACTTAATCTCAAGGGTTTAATAGAAACCACATGTAAATTATAGTAATCTGAAAATGTGGTGTAACTACAATATATGATGTACAGGGTTCATATCAATAAAATAAAATTATTAGGGGTTATCAAATGCAATTAGAGTTTGAAATACCATTACTGGTAGTTTTGATTGGGCTTTCTGGTTTCTTTAGTGGACTAGAAGTAGCTTTGGTAGGAGTTAGAATTTCAAAGATTGAACAAATGGTCAAAGACAAGGTAAAAGGCGCCACATCTCTTCTAAAATTAAAAACAAATCCAAGTCGTATGATGGCCAGTGTCAATTTAGGAAATAACCTAGTTAATGTTGCATCAACTGCAATTGCAACAGATATTGCATTAAAAATATTTGGAAACGATGGATTAGCAATAGTAATTGGAATCATGACATTTTTGATATTAATTTTTGGAGAAATAACACCAAAAACATACTGTAATGCTAATGCAGCAAAGATTGCAGCCAGATATAGTACCGTTTTATTGGCATTTAGCTATGCATTTTATCCGGTAGTTAGAATTTTAGAAGGAATAACAAAAGGCATCATTCGTCTGACAGGAAGTAGTGATAATCCACCAGGATTAACAGAAGATGAGATAAAAGGCGTAATTGATCAAGGATTAAAAGACAAAGCAATAGAAAAACAAGAAAGTGAATTAGTGCACGGTGCACTAAACTTTGATGACATAGTTATCCGCTCCGTTATGACGCCAAGAACAAAAATGTTCACGTTGAATTCTAAAAAGATGTTATTCGAAGCATTGCCTGAAATCAATAACAGTGGCTTTTCTAGAATTCCAGTTTTTTCTGAAAACAGCGACAATATCATAGGAATCGTACATGTTAGAGATGTCTTAAAGACATTAGAAAATGATGAGAAAGTCATATCACTTGAAGAGATAATGAGAGAACCAATATTCGTATCACAAGAAAAACGTGTTAGTGATTTATTAAAAGAAATGCAAGGTAGACAAACTCACATGGCGATAGTAGTAGATGAATTTGGAGGTGTAGAAGGATGTGTCACATTAGAAGATTTACTTGAAGAGATTGTGGGAGAAATTCGTGATGAGAAAGATACCGTTCAACAAGTATTTCAGAGAGAAGGAAATAATGTGATTTTAACGAATGGAGATATTGAGATAGATAAAATTAATGAAATTTTCAAGACAAATATTCCTGAAGGAGATGATTATTCAAGATTAAACGGATTGTTACACGAAAAATTGCACGATATACCAAAAGAAGGAGATAAAGTTGAAATCGAATCATTAAGAATAATGATAGAAAAAGTTTCAAAAAATAAACCCGATAAAGTTAGAATAGAGAAAATAAAATAATTATTCTTTACTAAAATTAGATTCTAAAAGTCTTTTTTTCTCAGACATGTTGAATAATTTTTCAGTGTGTTTTATAGCATCTTCATGTGATTTTTCAAACAACATTGCTTGTAACAACATATGATTTTCAGGAATTACAATTCCAGTTTGATCATCGGAATACATTATCTGAATTGTATCATCAATTTTTTGTGTCATGTTAGCATGTATGTGAATCATGTTAGTATCTTTAAAACTGAAATTTAATTTTTCTGCAAAATCACGTATGTCTTTTGTTCCTTTTGCATTCCATAATGTTGCAACACCATATTCATTTTTGAATATATTGTGTAATTCATCTACAGAAGGAGTATTTTCTTTAAATCTAATATCCATTATGTGCAAATGCATTTGGCGTGTAGGAACTTTAATTGCACGAACAAATAGCGGAGATTCTTTACCAAAATACGATTTTACATCTTCACCATGATGCGGGCTCTGAGTTAATTCAATTGTATCTGTAACTGATTCATCTGTTTGTTCAATATCTGCCCATCTTCTTACAAGCGTAACATCAAATCTTTTAATCGAATTTCCAAAATTTTTTCGTAACGGTTCTAGGATACGACCCATACCTGTAACATTACAACTTCCTTGCATAACATGTTTTTTCCCAATAGCATCTGCATAATTTACTTTTGAATTGAATAGTAAATCTGAAACAGCTTTTTCGCCATCTATTGTTTCCCCGCCTTGATAAATCGAGAGAATATCTCGAGGTTCGTAAAATAATTTTTTATTTTTAAAACCAATTCCGCCAGGAGATGCATCTATAACCAAATCAGACTCATCTAATGCAGCCTCGATATTTCCAGTTATAGTGAAATCAGAAAATGCATTTTGATTTTTTTCAGGTACGTATACCTTAAACCCCTTGTTTATGGCATCAGTTACTTTGGAATCTGGAGAGTATTTTCCCACTCCTACTAATTCAATTTCAGGATCATCTTTGAGAAATTGGATGATACGACTGCCAATTGAACCATAACCATTGACAAAGACTTTCTTCATCAATAATTGCTAGAGAATCCAGTCTTTTATAATTAATGGAAGGATTAAATCACATGGTTTAGTCGTTTTTTTTGTGGATACAAAAGATTCTGATAAAGACTTTACATTTTCAATAGAAGGGAAAGATTATACAATTTCAGAAAAAAAGAGTTCCTCAAAAGAAAACAATAAACAGATTTTACACGTGCCATCTTTAACGATTGGTGCAATAATTTCTGGAATATGTATTGCAATTGTGGTATTTGGAATTGGAGATTTATCGGGTACGTCAGAACCGTTGATAGAAAAACAATTAGCAGAAAAACAAATTGAACCTGTACAGATTACAACAGAAACATTTTTTGAAAATAGTTCGCCGATACTAGGAAATCCAAATGCAGAAATCACATTAATTGAATTTGGAGACTATCAATGTCATTTTTGTAATGTGTATTTTCACAATACAGAACATAAAATTTTTGAAAATTATGTAATGACAGGAAAAGTTAATGTCATTTTCAAAGACTATACAATTATTGGACCAGATTCAGTTGTTGCAGCACATGCTGCACATTGTGCAGGGGAACAGGGAAAATTCTGGGAATTTCATAATACATTATACAACAATTGGGATGGAGAAGAAACAGGATGGGCAGGACAAGAAAATGTTGTCAGATTTGCACAAGAAAATAATCTAAACATGAATCAATTCATTGATTGTAATAATGAATTGAAATATCAAGGATTAATATCAAATAGTAATTCTGATGCCAAGTCTCTAGGAATTACTGGCACTCCGGCGTTTTATGTAATTTCAATGAAAAACCAACAAGTTCAAACAATTTCAGGAGCTCAACCATACGAAGTTTTTGAAAGAATCTTTAATTCTATGCTAGAAACTTAGAAAATTTGAAATACTATTAATGAGATCGCTAGAAAATTTATCACTACGTAAATCATATTTACCCTAGAAATCTTATATACCCACATCATGAGGCATAGCTATTGGCAGCAGGAATAGATGATATCGCAATTTACATTCCACGATTATTCATGGATGCAGGAGATTTTGCAGAAGCAAGAGGTCTTGACCCTCAAAAATTAGTAAAAGGATTAGGAGTTTCAAAAATGGCAATAGTAGATGCAAATCAAGACCCAGCATGTTTAGCTGCTAACGCATGTTTGAAAATCATGCAGAAAAATAAATTATCACCAGAACAAATTGGGCGATTGTATGTTGCAACCGAATCATCGTTTGACGAATCAAAAGCCATGAACTCGTATGTAATTGGAATGTTAGAACAAGTTTACGGAGCAGGTTCATTTCAACACTGTGGAGGAATTGAATGTAAATTTGCATGTGTTAGTGGATCATATGCATTGTATGACAATACAAATTGGATTAGAGCAGGAGAATCAGAAGAAAAGTATGCACTAGTAGTAGTATCAGATATTGCGAAATATGATTTAGGCTCTAGCGGAGAAATGACACAAGGTGGAGGTGCAGTTGCAATGTTGTTAAATGATGCCCCAAGACTTTTAGAATTTGATCCTAAGGTAACATCCACATCAATTAAAAATGAATATGACTTTTACAGACCATTTGGAAAAGAGACTCCAATTGTTCACGGACAATATTCAAATCTACTATATCTTATTCAAGTAAAGAATGCATTAAATGATTACAAAAGAAAGGCACTCAAAACCGGACTGATAGATATGAAAGAGGGACAAAGTATGCTAGATCATATAGATTACTTCAACATGCATCTTCCATACAGCAACATGGGCAAGAAAGCATTGGCATATCTAGTAAGACATGAATTAAGAAATACTCCAAAATGGAAAGAAGTTATTGCAGAAATCGGAATGGATGAACCAGTTCCTAAAGATCCTAGAGGTACAATTGAATCCATAATTGCAGATTCAGAATTCATGGCAAAAGATAGTGAATTTACAAAGAGATTTGCAAAAACTAGTACATATCAAGACATTTACGAAAGCAAGGTTGCAAGCTCACTAATCGCATCAACAAGTATTGGGAATTTGTATACTGCTTCATTATATCTAGGATTCAGAAGTTGCTTAGAATTCGAGTTTCAGAAAGGAGTAAATCTAGAAGGAAAACGCTTTGGATTTGCATCATATGGAAGTGGAAGTAGTGCAATGGTTTTCAGCGGAGTAATAAAACCAGAACATCTACCAATAGTAAAAGAAATGAACTTGGAAACTGAAATTGGAGAAAGACAAAAACTAAGCTTGGAAGATTATGAAGAGTTACATGAGAATAAACTTGAACCAAATCAATCATTGCTTAATGCAAGAAAAGAATTTGTTTTAGAACACGTAGAAAATATTTCCTCAGATAAAAGAGGAGAAAGAAGATACGCATTTATTGAATAAATCTAATGAGTGAAAATTCACCAATTAAGGATGCATTATACGAAAATATAGAAAGTATTGGAGAAAAGCAAATACATCAATTACTTCTAAACAGTGAATTTTCAGAACTATTTGAAAAAATTTGTGAATCAGTCATACAAAAAGTAAAAGAAATTGAAGAATATGAAAAATATGGAACGTTAGCAGAAAGTTTTACACACTATTTATTCACAGAAATGCTGATTCCCAGTCAAAGAAAGATTTTGTTTAAAAATATAGAATTAGACATGGTAATTCCGAATTCAGATCAATTACAAAAAAATAATCATAATGCAATAGTGATATTTTTTGTTAAAACTTCAGACCAGACACAAATAGAACACAAAATTCAAGAGATAAAAAAAATTCAGAATGACGATTCTAACATATGGGTTATTTCAAAAGATAATCTAAAAATTTCCCAATCAACATACACTATAGAGAAAGAATCATTTGGTCAATTCTTGAGAGATGCTCAAAATTTTATAAAATTGAAAAATATGAACAAATTAAATATTTTCAAGACCAAGCCCTGAAATATCAACAAAATTCGGAAAAGTTTCAACATACGAATGAATATCAAATGAAGATAAATATGGAATTGCTCCAGAAACTTTCTTACCTGTCAAACCAAAGATTTGTTGTTTGAGATTTGATAACTCATATCCATCAGAGACGTTTTGATTTACTAAAATTCCTAGTGTATTCAAATTTTTCTTCTGTGCATGTTCATATGTCAACATCAAATGATTAACAGTGCCAATTTTGGAACCAGTTACAATGAATGAATCCAGATTTAATTCAGATATTAGATCAGAGACAAAATAATTGCTGGATATGGGAGTCATAATTCCCCCTATACCTTCAACAATTACAACATCATGTATCGCTGTAAGTTGTTTGTATGCATCAACTACCTTGGACATATCAATTTCAAGATTAAGTTGTTTACATGCATCGTAAGGCGACGTAGGTATTTCGAAATAATATGGATTTACAAGTTCAATTGGATCATTTGATCCAGAATATTTCAATAAAATTTCTACATCCTCAGATATTGAATCTGCTGATTCTTTGTAACCCGATGCAAAAGGCTTCATCACGCCAACATTGACACCTTTATCAAAAAGATATTTAGCTATAGCCGCGCTAACACATGTTTTGCCAACATCAGTATCAGTGCCGGTAATAAAAAAAGAATTCATTGAAATTTCCTGGACAATGATTTAATGGTAGAAATTGTACCGTCAATTAAAAAATTGAGATCTTTATTGGATATAGCTAATGGGGGAACAAGCATTATGATATTTCCTAACGTTCTGAAATAGATTTGATGTTTTCTGCCTTCCTCAAATACTAATTTGTTTATGGATTTGTTAGATGAAAGAGGTTTTCTTGAGTTTTTCTTTTGGACAAGCTCTACTCCCATGACCATACCTTGATGACGAATTTCACCCACCAAATCCAAATTAGAGATTTCGTCCAACCTATTTTTAAAAATTTGAGATGTTTTTTGGATTTTTTCAATCAAGTTATGTTTTTCATACAATTCAAGATTTTTTAACGATAAAGCAGCCGCGGTAGGATTTCCAGTATAAGTATGACCATGAAAAAGATGTTTGAATTCCGAGAATTCACCAAGAAATGAGTCATTAATTTTTTTTGTAGTTAATGTTGCAGCAAATGTTTGATATCCACCGGTAAGCATTTTTCCAAAAGAAACAATGTCGGGAGTAGAATTTTGAGATTGGTATTCGATCATTGAACCTAATCTGCCAAAACCAGTTGCAATTTCATCCAATACAAATAGAACATCATTTTTTTTACATATTTGAGAAATCTTTTTTTGATAATTTTTAGGATAAATTATCACACCTCCAGCCATCTGTGCACCACTTTCCATAACAAATGCTGCAATGGAGTTATCTTTCTCGAGTTTATTTTCAATTTTAGATAAACAGGTTTCTAGATATTCTTGTGAAGATTCTTTGGGATTACCTCCCGCAATCACAGTTCGAGGAACAGGAAATTGTATTGTGGAGAATAATTTAGAGCGAAATTTAGAAAAAAATTCAGGAACATAGCCTACAGACATTGCTCCAAAGGTATCGCCATGATAACCATTTTCTAAAGTTGCAACATTAGTTTTTTTATTTTCACCTATATTTCGCCAATATTGTAAAGCGATTTTTATTGCAATTTCCATAGCAGTAGAACCATTGTCTGAAAAGAAAACAGAATGCATTTTTGGGTTTAATTGTAATAATTTTTTAGATAATTTTTCAGCAGAAGGATGAGTTAGGTTGAACAACGGCGTATGCTGAATTATTTTGGTTTGTTTAATTATTTCAGAAATCAATTCAGATTTCGAATGTCCCCAAACATTACACCACATACTTGCAACACCATCAAGCATTTTTCCACCTTTTGAATCATACAACCACATACCTTTTGCAGAAACTATTTCAGGAAAAGAGGTCCATTCAGACATTTGGGTATTAGGATGCCATACAGAACTATGCGAGTTCATACGAATCATGATTTTTACGAGTAATTAATGGTTAACCATCCCTAAGATGTAAGTTAACGCTTATTTAGTGAATTTTTTAATTTTGAATATGCAAAATGAGACCGAATTAATCATTGAATGTAAAAACAGAGTACTCTCAAATCAATCATTAACTAAAGAGATGATGAATCAATTATTCAATATTGACGATAAGAGATTAAGTCAATTATCAGATGCAGCAAATGAAATTACAAGAACATTTCAAGGCTCAAAAATAGATGTTGAACAGTTAGCAAATATTAAAAAAAATTATTGTAGTGAAGATTGTACATTCTGTAGTCAATCGGCATTTTTCGATACAGGAATTGACAAATATCAATTAATGTCTGCAGAAGAAGTAGTTAGACAGGCAACAGATGCAAAGAAAGCAGGTGCACACTCATATTGTTTAGTTGCAGCATGGAGAGAACCATCGGATAAAGATTTTGAGAAAGTTTGTCATATAATCGAGGAAGTGAATGAGAAAGTTGGAATTTCAATTGAATGCAGTTTGGGATTTCTTACAATTCAACAGGCAACAAAACTAAAAGAATTAGGAGTGATAAGATATAATCATAATTTAGAAACTTCTGAATCTAAATTTCCAGAAATTTGTACAACTCATACATATCAAGATAGAATTGATACATTGCATACAGCAAGAAAAGCAGGATTAGAGCTTTGTACAGGAGGAATAATTGGAATGGGAGAGACAAGAAGTCAAAGGGAAGAACTAGTACAGGCCATATCTAATCTCAATCCTGAAGAAGTAACAGTAAATCTTTTGGTTGCATTTCCTGGAACTCCTTTAGAATTACAAACTCCATTAAGTTTAGAAGAAATACTACGAGTGTTTGCAGTTTTGAGATTTTTACTTCCAAAGAGCATCATAAAGATATCTGGAGGAAGAGAAGTAAATTTAGATGATGATGGAAAAGAATTACTTCTCAGTGGTGCAAATGGAATTATCAGCTCAGGGTATTTGACTTTGGATGGAAACTCCATGCAGAAAGATGTTAAGATGATAAAAGAGATTGATCTTGAAGCCTAAATTTGGCACACTTGAAAAAAAATTAAGTGGAATTAAAAAAAATAATTTATTGAGAAATCTTCAGGACAGTGAGGTAGAAAAACAATTCATAAAACTAGATGGGAAAAAACTCTTGAATTTTTCATCAAATGATTATTTAGGAATGAAACCAGGCAGGCTGAAACACATTCAATTTCAATCAAGTTCAAGATTAGTTTCAGGAAATGATACAAGCTTTTCAAAATTAGAAAAAAAACTTGCGAAACACAAATCACAAGAAAAATCAATAATTTTTCCTACAGGATATATGGCAAATCTTGGATTAATTTCTTCGATTGCAACAAAACAAGATACGATATTTAGTGACGAACTAAATCACGCAAGTATTGTTGAAGCGTGTAAATTATCTGGTTCAAAAATTAAAATTTTCAAACATAATGACATGAGTGATCTAGAGAAAAAAGTTCAAAAAACTAAAGGAAAAAAATTTCTGATTACCGAAGGAATATTCAGTATGGACGGAGATTGGTCAAAATTAAATGAAATTTGTCAAATATCTGAAAAACATGGAATGATTACAATACTAGATGATGCACATGGGGATTTTGTACTAGGAAAAGATGGGAAAGGAACCGCGAATTTTTTTGATGTTGAAAACAAAATTGATCTATATGTGAGTAGTCTTAGTAAAGGCTTGGGAAGTTTTGGAGGTTATGTTTGTGGGAAAAAAAAGTTAATTGATTTATGTATAAACACATCAAAGACATTCATTTACACATCTGCATTGCCAGGATCAATAAATCAATATTCGCTTAATAGATTTAATTCAAACAGAGAAGTGTACAGAAAAAAATTATGGAAAAAAATTAATCTATTTCATAAAAGATTGGATGAGATTAAACTTCAAACCACATCCACAAGTCAAATAATTCCAATAATCATTGGAAATGAAAAAAAAGCAATGGAGTTTTCAAAATTTTTAAGAACAAATGGAATTTTTGCGCAAGCAATTAGATATCCAACAGTAAAAAAAGATCAAGCACGCATAAGAATTTCAATTAGTGGTTGGTTATCGGATAAAGAGATAGAATATTCTATACAGATTTTAGAAAAAGCTAAAAGAAAGTTTAACCTAAAATGATTAGCGCATCATATCAAATCCACCTATTGCCGGAGAACCAACAATAAATGCACCTACTACAATAGCACCCAATAGCCCAATAACGACATAAAATCTTGAGTTCATATGAAAAACTACGATTCCTAGGATAAAAACTCATTTGTGTTAATGATTTTATAAAATGAAATCAGAGAAGTGGTGTGGCGGAAATTTCAATAGTAATTGCATTTTTAGCAGGAATTGGTTCCTTTTTTGCACCATGTATTTTACCCATGGTTCCAGCATTTTTGGCATATATTTCAGGAACAACACTATCAGAGGTTAAAACAAAGAACAATGTCATTTCTATTAACAAATCAAATGTATTTTTGAATTCAATATTTTTTGTACTTGGTTTTTCAGTAGTTTTTTCTGCGTTAGGCGTAGCAATAAATTCAATTTTCTATGAAAACGCAAATCAAATTGTATCTGAATTTAATCAGGTAGGAGGCATAATCATCATAGGATTTGGGGCATACATGATTCTAAGTCATAAAATTCGTATACTCAATATCGAAAAAAAAATATTTCCAAAAAGTGCAGGCGCAAGATTCCCAGTATCATTTTTGTTTGGAATGGCATTTGCAGCAGGATGGACACCATGTGTCGGACCAATTTTAGGCACAATAATCACTCTTGCAGCAACATCTCCCGGAATCGCATTCAATTTACTTCTTGCATATTCTATAGGCATGGGAATTCCATTTGTAATAATGGGAGCTTTAATTTCAAAATCCAGTAGGGTAATTTCAAAGATTGGAAAACATTTGAAATACTATACAGTTTTGTTTGGAATAATAATAATTGCATTAGGTATACTGGTATTTTTCAATCAATTGGTTTTAATTGCAAACTTTCCACTTCTAAATGAATTACTGTTATTGAGTTAAAATGAAAAAAGAATACAAATACGCATCAATATTTTTTGCAATAATTGCAGTAGGTATAATTTCTATTTCATATTTTTATGAGGAAGTAGATCTAAAAAGAAATACAACTAATGATATCACAGCAGTTGATAAAACATTCTTGAGAACATCTCCAGAATTAAAAGGGATTTCAGGATACATTAACACATCTTTAGAAGAAATAGAACAAGACATTGATGGCAAAGTAGTTCTATATGATTTTTGGACATATAGTTGCATCAATTGTATCCGAACGTTACCATATCTTACAGCATGGGATGAAAAATATTCAGATGAAGGATTAGTAATCATAGGAATACACACACCTGAATTTGAATTTGAAAAAGAATTTGACAATGTTGTGTTTGCAACTAAGAAATTTGGAATAAAATATCCAGTAATACAAGATAATGATAAAGAAACTTGGAATGAATTTCAAAATAGATATTGGCCAAGAAAGTATATTGCAGATCATGAAGGCTACATAAGATTTGATCATATTGGAGAAGGAGCATATGCAGAAACAGAGAAAGTAATTCAGGCACTGTTAGAAGAAAGATCAGTTGCTCTTGGAAATACAGTAGAAAAGAAAGAATTAGTTAATCTGGATGAATTCAAACATGCAACATTTAGAACACCCGAACTATATTTTGGATTTAATTTTGCAGAAGGTAGAAATCAATTAGGTAATGAAGAAGGATTCTCAAAAAACCAAATAGTCACATATCAATTACCTGAAAAAATGAAACAGCATTATTTCTACATGGAAGGCATGTGGAAAAATAATAATGATGGAATGAAATTGATTTCAGATTCAGGAAAAATTGTTTTGAATTTTAATGCAAAACAAGTGAACATAGTTGCATCTGAAAATGCCATGTTGCATATAGGATATGATGGAAAAGAGATACCGAAAGACGTTAGAGGAAAAGACGTATCATCTGATGGAACAGTGAAGATTTCTGAACCCAGATTGTATAATTTGATAGACTCGCAAGAAGAAGGTCCTCATGAAATAATTATTGAAGTTGAAAGCCCTGGTTTTGAGATATTCACATTTACTTTTGGCTGAATTTATTAGTAAAATCTCAGATTACTTAAGAAAAATTGATCCATTTAGATTAATTTTTTTTAGTCTTTCTATAAAATGCCAAATTTTTCAGTTTCATACATGGTATCATTCTCAGAGAAATGGAATGTTTTGAAGAATAAGGAAACATTATCCCAAAAATTCATGGGTACAGTAAAACCAGATGCACCTCTGAAAAATAGATTAGATTTAGCACAAAAGAGACTACAACAACAGATTGTAAAATTAGGAGAAACAGAACAAAAATTAAAACAAAAAGATTCAATGTTTATGGATAAAATTGTAGAAGCAACAAAAACAAACAACCAGGCTTATGCAAAAATGTATGCAACAGAATTAGCAGAGATTAGAAAAAATAACAAAACAGTAAGTAATGCAAAATTATCAATGGAACAAGTTCAAATTAGATTAAACACAGTATCAGAATTAGGAGATGTAGTGGTAACATTAAGTCCATGTATGTCATTAATCAAAGGATTAAGTACATCATTAGGAGGAATGATGCCAGAAGTTGCAGAATCAATGCAGGATCTATCAAGTATGCTAGGAGACATTGCAACAGGTACAACAATTACAAACGAAGGAACAATGGGAGAATTCACAACATCTAACAAAGAAGCACAGTCAATATTAGATGAAGCACAGGCAATGGTTGAAGGTCAAACTAGACAAAGTATGCCAGAACCACCAGTTAGTGGAAACAGTGTTGAAGATATTCTAAGAGAAAGAGAAGCAATCTAGTCTTTTTTCTTAATTTCTTGAAGTAATTTTTTAATTCTAGAGATAGTTGGATAACTATAACCACGTTTTCTATAATTCTTAATCATTAATTTCCAATTATTTAATCTCCAGGTAGCTTGTTCAGCAGTAATAGAATGAACTTCATTATTGATTATACTTTTTCTACCAACTTTTAGAGTTCCAGCATCTTTTGCATCCCATCTATTTTTCGCAAATTTTAATCCAATTAATATTTCAGATATAGGCATATCAGAAAAATAAGATTTGATTTTATCTATTTGATCTTCAGATAATTCGTCTTTTGTTCTAACTGAGATCTCTCTTACCATAAATTAACAGATTATTACTAGAATATCATAAATTTGCTAAATTTGATTAAACAAGATAGTATTTTTTTCAACATCCAAGAAAGCTAAAAAATGAATGCTTACAAGCAGTCATGTATATAGCAGATCCAAAGATCCCAACTGCCACAAGAGCAATAGGAATTACAACAATTTTTTCTTTGTATCCCATATGACCAATTTTCGCAATTGTTAAATTAACCTTGGCAAGGATATTGATTATCATGATGCCATCACAGCAAGGTTATGACCGTGCCATCACAGTATTCTCACCAGATGGAAGATTATACCAAGTAGAATATGCAATCGAGACAGTAAAAAGAGGAGCACTTGCAGTAGGAGTTAGAACAAAGAATGGCGTAATTATCGCAGTAGAAGAAAAATCAAGAAAATTACAAATTATCACCACACCTCAGAAAATATTTCAAATCGATTATCATATAGGAGCAGCAGCTGCAGGATACATTCCAGATGCACGATCACAGATTGATACAGCAAGAACATTTTCTCAAAGTAACAAACTAGTATATGACGAACCAGTTGAAGTTGAAACAGTTGCAAAACATCTAGCTGATCAATGTCAACAATATACACAGTATGGAGGTGCAAGACCAATAGGAGTTTCATTGATCATAGGAGGAATTGATCCGGCAGGAACTAATTTGTACATGACAGACCCAAGCGGTTCATACATTTCATTCAATGCAATATCAATCGGTGCAAATTCTGATGTAGTAAATGAATTCTTAGAAAAGAACTACAAAGAAGATATGTCATTAGATGATGCAGCATCATTAGCAATTGCAGCAATCTACATTTCCAGTGAAACAAAAGATGGAATTGAACATATCAAAATGTCAAAAATATCTGGAGAACAAGGAACTTTTGAATTCATCGGTGATGAAGAATTAACAAAATTTGCCGCAAATGCAAAATCAAAATATCCATCTGATGGAAAATAAACAATTTACATCACACATACAAGGTTTAAAATGAAATTATCAATTGCAATACCTGATTCATCATTAAAAGATGAAAAAAAACATGAAAATAAAACACGTAAAATTTTTCAGATTGCTCGTGCAGCAGGAATATTTCAAGTAAATAATATTATAATTTACAAAGATGGAAAAGAATTTGAAAATGATTCAAAATTATTATCAACAATTCTAAGATTCCTCGAAACCCCACAAAATTTTAGAAAGCGTTTGTATCCAAAATCAGGATTACTGCAGTTTGTAGGAGCATTATCACCAGTTAAAATGCCAAATCAAACTGTTACTTCAGATGCAAAACAAGTAAAAAAAGGAGACATTAGAGAAGGAGTTATTTTTCCAAAAGATGGAAAAAAATTTATTGATATAGGCATTGATCATTCAATTCCATATCATGGAAAAAAACAAATCGATAAGAGAGCAATCATAAAAATCAAAGATGCATTTCCAAATTTTACAGTACACGATATAGAAAAAGATCAATTACCAAATTTTTGGAGTTACAACGTAAAACATGGCGGAAATTTATTTTCATTACTAACCGATTGGAAAGGACCAAAAATACTTACAAGTAGAAAATCAAAGAAAATTAAGAACGAAGATATGCAAAAAATTCTTTCATCTAAAGAAGAAATTTTAGTAGTATTTGGTACAACTGACAAGGGAATTCATGAGATGTTAGATAAGAAGATCAGCAATATTCAGAATTTTAAAGCATGGAATTTTTTTCCACATCAGGGAACAGAAACAGTTCGTCTTGAAGAAGCAATTTTAGGCTGTTTATCAATTATCAACGCCCATACATTTAACAAATAAATGATAAAAAAATTATAAATTTGATATGAATAATCAGAGAAAATTTTTGATATTGGCAGTATTAGTGGGAATTGCAGGAGTTGGAATAGGAGCAGCTACAATTTTTTCAATGATATCTGAATTATATTCCCCATAGAAAAAATTACAACAATTAACAAAGAAAATTGGGATTCTCACAGTATATAATGGGGTTAACGACTTTTTTCATTTATCCATGGGACATAGAAAACGTAGTCAACCAAGAAGAGGAAGTCTAGCATACTCACCTAGAATACGCGCAAAGAGTATGGAAGCACGAGTTCGTGCATGGCCTAAAGTAGAAGGTGACGAGCCAAGACTGCTTGCACATGCAGGATACAAAGCAGGATGTGTTCAACTAGTTAGCATAGACGATAGAGAACATACCCCAAGCCATGGAAAACAACTTGTTACACTTGGAACAGTGATTGCAACACCCCCAATAACCATAGTAGGAATTAGAGGATATTCCGTAGATGCAAATCATACAAGAAATGCAGAATTCGATTCATTTGCAAAAGATTTACCAAAAAATGTACAAAATAATTTAAAAATTAAAACAGAAGGAACTCCACTCGACGAAGCAGAAAAACATCTCAAAAAAATTAAGGAAATTTTTGCCATAGTAACAACAACACCCGTGGATGTCAATCTAGAAATGAAAAAACCTTACATCTTTGAAGTTAAAGTTGAAGGAGGAGACATACCAAAACAATTTACATTTACCAAAGAACTCTTAGGAAAAACAGTCAAAGTAGATGAAGTATTTGAAAGTGGAACTTATGTAGATACAGCTGCAATTACAAAAGGAAAAGGATGGCAAGGTGTAATTTACAGATGGGGTGCAAAAAGAAAACAACATAAATCAAGAAAAACAGTTAGAGAAATTGGTTCACTAGGTCCAATCTCACCACAAAGTGTCATGTATACAGTTCCAAGAGCAGGACAGACAGGATTCCATCAAAGAGTAGAATATGATAAACGAATTATGATAATGAGCAATACTGAGAAAGAGGAATACAAGATTAATCCGGATGGAGGATTCAAACATTTTGGAAATGTTACCGGAGATTTCATAATCGTAAAAGGCTCAGTTCCAGGAACATATAGAAGATTAATCAAACTTAGAAAACAAATTAGAAACGAACCAAAGAAAATAGTCAAGCCAAACGTACTGGAGGTTGTAATCTAATGAAAAGAGACGTTCTAAACATAAACGGTAAAAAAGATGGCGACATTGATTTACCAAATGTTTTTGAAACAGAAGTAAACCGCACTATAATTCACAAAGCATACATTAACTTAGAATCACATGGATTCCAAAAACATTCTACAAAACCAACAGCAGGTATGGAAGTAGTTGCAGACTCAAATGATCCACCAACTGGTAGAGGCGTTGCAAGAATTGCCAAGATCAAAGGAGGAGGAGGAGGTCGTGCAGGACAAGCTGGAGAAGTTGCATCAACCAGAGGAGGTAGACAAGCACATCCACCAAAAGCTAACAAAGTAATCTATAAAAAATTGAATAAAAAAGAGAATAAACTTGCATTATGTTCTGCATTAGCTGCAACAACTTCGAAAGAACTAGTTGAGCGTAGAGGTCACAAAGTAGACGGAATAGATTCACTCCCATTAATCATTTCAGACGATATTGAAAAAATCTCAAAGACTTCAGAATTAATCAAAGTCATAGATGATTTGAAAATTACCCAAGATACAGACAGATTAAAAAATAGAAAAAGAAGAACTGGAAAAGTTGCATTAAGAGGAAGAGTTTCCAAAGTAGGAAAAAGTGCATTATTTGTAGTATCAAAATCAGAAAATATTTCAAAAGCAGCCGCATCAATTCCGGGAATTGACGTATGTGATGCTAAGAACCTAAGCGTTCTTAATTTGGCTCCAGGAGGAACTTTGATCAGATTAACAGTATTCTCAAAGAAAGCAATAGAAGAAATTGCAGAAATTAAATCACGACATCTAGAATTAATGGTGACCTTGAAATGAATGTAGAAACAGCAACAAAAATCATTCTAAGACCTTACGTCACAGAAAAAACATTTGCTTTGGTTGAAAATGAACAAAAAATTTGCTTTTTGGTTCAAAAAGAAGCAACAAAACCTCAGATACTAGAAGCTGTAAAAACACTGTATAATGAAGATGGCATAAATATTGAAACTGCAAGAACCATTTATGGGAAAAAGGCATTTGTTAAATTTAATTCTCCAGATAAAGCAAGAGACTTGGCAAACAAGATAGGTATGATGTGATTGGTATAAATGACTCATAAAAACAGAATTTTGCAAGGAGACATGTAGAAATGGTCAAAGTAGTGAATAGCTTTAAAGGAAAAACAACAGAGGAATTACAAAAACTTCCTAACGACGAGTTGTTTGTATTGTTAAATGCAAGACAAAGAAGATCATTAAAAAGAGGACTTTCAGATAATAAGAAAAAATTGATAGCCGAAATTAAAGAAATGAAAGAAGGAAAAAATAAGAATCCAATTAAAACACATCAAAGAGATCTAATAATTTTACCTTACATGATAGGACTGACAATCAACGTCTTTGACGGAAAAGAATTCAAACCAATAGGAATTGGTGCAGAGATGGTTGGACATTACATAGGAGAATACGCAATTACAAACAAGAGAGTGAATCATGGAGCCCCTGGTGTAGGAGCATCAAGATCTAGTTTGTATGTACCACTAAAGTGATTAAAATGGCAAGATACAGTTACGCATTTCAAAATTTTGATGCAACAAAGCATGTCCGAGCTTCAATTCGTGAAAAGAAAATTTCACATAAACATGCAAGAGAGACAGCACATGCCATCAAAGGACTAACACTTGAAAAAGCCAGAGATTACATGTTGAGTGTAATTGCAAAAGAGAGAGCCATACCATTTGCAAGATTTAAGAATCAAGTAGGACATAGAAGTGATCCTGGAATGATGTCCGGAAGATATCCAGAAAAAACAGCTGGTGAATTTTTGAAACTATTAGATAATTTAGAATCAAATGCAGAGTACAAAGGAATGGATATGGACAGATTAAAGATAATTAATGCAACAGCACACAAAGGTGTTGCAATCAAGAGATTTATTCCTAGAGCACAAGGTCGTGCAACAGATAAGAACGACATCTTAACACATGTGGAATTGGTGGCACAGGAGTTTTAGAAATGACTACAGTGAAGAATGTTATCAAAGACAACTATAACATGATGCAATTGAGAGATTACTTAAGATCAAAAATAAAAGATGCAGGATTTTCAAACGTCGAAGTTTCAAAGACACCAACAGGAACAAGAGTGGTCTTACATGTAACAAGACCAGGAATTGTAATTGGTAGAAAAGGAACAGGAATTAAAGAATTAACTGAGAAATTAGAAACAGAATATGGATTAAAAAATCCACAAATAGCTGTCGAAGAAATCACAAAACCAGAACTATCTCCAGAAGTAATGTGTAATAGAATGGCATCACATCTTGAAAGAGGTACAGCATTTAGACGTGCAACCATGTGGACAATTCAACAAATTATGGAAGGAGGTGCAATGGGAACCGAGATTACAATTTCAGGAAAATTAAGAGGTGATAGATCTGCATTTGAAAAACATTCTCAGGGAATTTTACCAAGAGCAGGACATCATGCAGAGGTAATAGTATCAGAAGATATTGCACATGTGGAAACTCCTATGGGATTGATTGGCGTAAGAATAAGAATTGCCAGAAAAGAAAGATTAATTCCAGAATTTGAGATGAAGGGCAAAACACAGGCACAAAAAGATGAAGAAATTAGAATCAAGAAAGAGGCAGACGAAGCATTAGCAAAAGCACAATCAGAATCAGAGATAATTAAAATTGAAGAAGAAAAGATGAAAGAAATGCCAGATACACTGGAAGATGAAGAGGAGAAGATGAAATAATGGCCATGTTAAAGATGAAATCAATCAGAGAATTAAGTGAAAAAGATTTGAGAGACAGAGTAGAACAAATGAAAACAGAATTATCAAAATTACAGACAGAAAATGCAAAAGGTACACTGAGAAAAGAAACAGGAAAAATTAGAAAAGTCAGAAAAGAAGTTGCACGACTATTAACAAGATTGAACGAGGTAAAGAAGAATTGATTCCAGCCTTACAATCAGAGTTCGATATAATTGGACAAGATGTAACAATTTCAGATTCAAATAATAAAGAAATTATAGGAATTAAAGGAAAAATCACCATGGAGACAAAAAATATGTTCATAATTAATACCAAAAATGGAAAGAAAAATATTCCAAAAAACATATGTCAGTTGAGCAATTATGATGGGATAATCGAAACAGATTCTTCCAAATTAAGTAAAAGACCACATGAAAGATTGGAGATGTTATCATGACCAGAAATATTGGACTCAAAGTAAAAGCACCAAAAGAAGAACCTAAAGAAGGAGATAAGAAAAATCCATTTAACGGAACACTTCCAGTACGTGGAAAATTATTTGAAGGTAAAGTTGTAAAATCTAAAGGAAAAGATACAGTCGTACTTCAAAAAGAGGCTCCAGTTTACTTTAGTAAATTCAAGAGATATGGAAGAAGTACCAGTAGAATTCACGCACACGTACCATCAAACTTACAAGTTAATGAAGGCGATACAGTAGTTGCTGCAGAATGTAGACCAATAGCAAAATCAGTATCATTTGTTGTAGTGGAGGTTAAAGAATAATGGGCGGAGCACGTAGTAAAGGCGGTAAAGGAGTAGAAGACTTCAAACCATACATTACAAGATCAATACCAGTAGGTGCAAGAATTGTTTGTGCAGATAATTCAGGTGCAAAAATTATTGAGATTGTTAACGTACATCAACATAAAACAAGAACATCACGACTTCCTGCAGCATCTGTTGGAGATTTTTGTAATGTTGTAGTTAAGAAAGGACCAGCAGAATTAAGAAAACAAATTCACGGCGCAGTTATAATTAGACAAAAATATGCAGTACATAGACCAAATGGAGTTCGAGTTCAATTCGAAGACAATGCAGGAGTATTAATCACACCTGAAGGCGAAATGAAAGGAACAGACATCAAAGGTCCAGTTGCATCAGAAGTTACAGAAAAATGGCCAAGAGTAGCAAATTTGGCAAAAATGGTGGTATAAAATGAATAGATCATCACTTCCAAGAAAAACAAGAAA
>Ga0208410_1000261_pt1 | contig 31966 bp, 35 predicted proteins | sample ETN02SmetaG_3_FD_185787 | JGI IMG/M metagenome (GOLD analysis project Ga0208410, IMG submission 185787) | Marine microbial and viral communities from oxygen minimum zone, Eastern Pacific Ocean - ETNP2014F10-02SV257 (SPAdes) (version 2) | ecosystem: Environmental > Aquatic > Marine > Oceanic ... | reverse complement strand
TCCTCAAGCCTATGGAGCTTTATAGTTCAAATCAAGAAATTTAAACCAATTAACTATTAAATAAATCAATGGAGATAATAATGAACAAAACCTCGAAAGCTATTGTTATCTTGTTGCTGCCAGCCTTTGCGCTTGCCCAGAATTCTGTTTCTGGAACAGTGACAGATAAAGATAGTGGCCAGCCGCTAGTTGGCGTGAACGTTGTTGTTGAGGGAACATCAATGGGATCAGCAACTGGTGCAGATGGCTCATATACAATAAGTGATGTATCAGATGGTTCATATACAGTTACAGCTACTTATATTGGTTATTCCGATCAATCTAAGTCAGTTACTGTTAGTGGCTCTTCTGTAACTACTAATTTTTCAATGACAGTATCTGCTTTAGGATTGTCCCAAGTAGATGTTGTGTCATCGCGATCAGATGAAAGAGCTCCAGTAGCCTTTACTACTGTGACTAAAGCTGAGATGCAGCTAAGACTTGCTTCTCGTGATATACCTATGGCACTTGAAACAGTTCCTGGTGTTTATGCATCTGAACAAGGTGGTGGAGCAGGTGACTCACGTGTAACTGTGCGTGGATTTACAGCACGAAATGTTGGAACTTTGATTAATGGTGTTCCAGTAAGTGATATGGAAAATGGTAAGCTCTACTGGTCAAACTGGGATGGTTTGGGTGATGCTGCAGCATCTATTCAGCTACAAAAAGGTATGAGTGATGTAAATGTAGCAGTTCCTGCGCTTGGTGGTACAATTAATATTGTTACTGATCCTAGCTCTGGTTCACGTGGTGGATATTTTAAGCAAGAACTCGGTTCATTTGGTTTCCAAAAGTCTACTTTTGGCTTTAATACTGGTCTAATGATGGATGGAAAATTCACTATGAATGGTACCGTAGTGCAAAAATCAGGAAATGGTTATTATGATGGTACCAAATCTCAAGGTTATGCTTACTATGTTGGCATGGGCTATCAAGCCAATGACCAGCACCGTGTAGAAGCCTACCTCATGGGTGCACCTCAACGCCATGGTCATAACTTATACGAAGTCAATGCAGCGATAGCTGATGGCAAATTCGCTGAAGAAGAACTAGGGTTCGATAAGTATGCTATGGATTATTTTAAAAGTAAAGATGACTACAATAAAGGCGTTACCTGGAATCAAACATTCGTATCTGATGATGGAAAGAAAGTTAATCAGTATTTTAAAATGTATACTGAACATAAAGATATGGAATCATTTACACCGGGTGGTGTTCATCATCGTGAGAACTTTTTCCACAAACCTCTTGGATCATTAAATCATTATTTCAAAATGAATGATCAAATGAGACTTTCAACAGTCGCCTACTGGTCTGGTGGCATGGGTGGTGGTGCAGGTGAGTTTGGTTCACCTAGATGGAGCTATCACACTGGTAAAAACTATTTCCATCGTACTTTGGAGTATGGTGCCACATATGATAGAAATGCTGGTAATGTTGATACAGATTACTCTGCAACTGAGAAAAGATCTCAAGGTATATTGAGAAGTAGTATGAATGAACAAAATCAGTATGGATTGCTATCAAAGCTCGACTACAAGTTAAACAATGAACTTGCATTACAGTTTGGCGCTGATTGGAGAACAGCTAAAATAGGTCACTATCGCGCTGTTAGAGATCTTATTGGTGGTGATTATTATGTTGATGAATACAGAGGATCAAATAATAATGCATTCAACACAACTAAACAGTCACAAATGCTAAGACTTGGTGATAAAGTGCTCTACCATAACACCAATACCGTTGATTGGGTTGGCGGATTTGCTAGCGCTCGGTATAACACAGAACAAATGACCGCTTTTGGTGTGTTTGGTTGGACCAGCTCCTCCTTTACAGTAACTGACCACTTTACCAAATACAGTAGCTCGACGCATAAGTCAGATTGGCAGTCTGAAGGAGATGGTGGTGCATTGCTGCTTACCAATAATGGCCTCACTGGAACTCAGTTAAAAATGGGTGCTAGATACTTCTTAGGCTCAGACATGAGTGTATTTGCTAACTTTGGTTCTATTAATAAAGTTCCAATTCTTGATCAAGCAATTGATGATGAAGACTTTGCAATTATGGAAAATCCTGTACAAGAGAACTTTACATCTATTGAGGTAGGAACCAGAGCAACGCTTATGGATAACAAAATGAGTGTCAATGCTGTATACTATAACAGTACTTGGAATGATCGACAAGCACGTAAATATGCACAAAATGCTGAAGGTCAGTCAATAGTTGCTCAACTTGAAGGGCTTGATCAATTACATACAGGCGTTGAAGTTGAAGTTGCCTATCAGCCTAGCCCAATGGTAAGAGTAGATGCTGCATTAGGCCTTGGAAACTGGACCTATACCGATGATGTTACAGCCAAGTATGAAGACTATGATAGTGGTACTAGAGAAACTAAAGAAGCTAAATTATACATCAAAGATCTTCACGTTGGTGATTCACCACAAACACAAATGGTGTTAGGAGTAACCGCATATCCTATGTCAGGACTAACCACACGATTCATGATGAAGCATAATGCAGAGCTTTATGCTGATTTTGATCCAACGACACGTTCTGATGCAAATGATACAACAGAATCATGGAAAGTTCCTAACTTTACCACATTCGACCTCTATGCGTCCTACAAAATGAATGCAGGAGGCTATCCTCTATCCTTAAATCTATCCGTTCTCAACATGACAGACTTATTGTATGTCAATGAAGCGGTAGATAATAGTAAGTATGGTGGATATCATAAAGGCGCTGATGGAAATACTAAAGCATCAAAAGATAGACACACAGCACAAGATGCAGCAGTCTATTTTGGTATGCCAATGAGAATGAATTTAGGAGTTACAGTAAGCTTCTAATAAAATCTTAAAAGATCACATAAAAAAAGCCCCGATTTTCGGGGCTTTTTTTATGCTTAATAAAATTCAACACTCTACTATTTCAGAATAAACATTATTTTTAACCAATTAGATTATATGCTAATGCAATACAGCCATTTTACATTATAGGCTAGGTTATATCTATATATACAATAAAAGTCTTTAAAAACGATGATTTACAGATCTAAAGACATATCCTGGTATAATATCAATAAGCGTATAGCTCTTTTTATTATTTAGTAATTATCATTGACTATCCATGAAGATTCAATTTTTAACTTAGCCTTGTTTCTAAATTCATCACATAATTCGGACTTGGACATTTTGCCTATTTTCTTTTTTTTATGAATTAATCCATATTTGTGATTACTCCCTATATGACACCATAAAATCTTACCAAAATACGAAATTTTCCCTCGAATACTTTTTTTATCTCTAATAATAGTGATGCATTCGTTATTTTTAGAAAATATCTTGGACTTTTGTTCAATAGCTCTGGATATCTTATTTAATTCATCGTTATTGGTGGAAAGTTGAGATAAAATAGGTCTTTTTGATAAATGATGTTTAGAAATAAGCCTTTGATTTTTTTTAATCAGCTTATCAATATTAAAAATCTTTTTATTTAGGGTTTTTATTTTTTGGATCTGCTTTTTTTTTGCGGTATCTAGATTTTTTAAATTAATATCATCATATGATTGCAAATCCCAATCAATCTTAGGTCTTCCTTTATTATTTAACTTAGTTTTATAAACCAATTTATTATCACCTTTTAAATAATTAATAATTTATTAATTTGGTGATATAATACCTAGTATTTATATGATTTAATTATCTAAAGCAGCATACTTTTGCCAAAAACTAATAGACTCTGCCCATTCTTCACTAGTGTATTTTGCTCTAGTTCCACCCTCTAATTCTAACTGATTACGCATCATTGTAATAGGTCCCATTGGTAATTTATCAATTCCTTTTGGAATTGAATGTATACTAATAAGCTCCCAATCTAAATCTGTTGAATTTTCATTATTTTCTGCTAAAACATCATGTCTATAAAGAATATATTCTACTCTACCTGGTTCTAAAAGTACCCCTGACTTCGCTCGTGTCTGGATATAGTGTTGCTCATTATCTTTTCGTTTAACTATCCTGGAAATTAATTCTGTAGTATCATCAATTTTTACATATGGACAATAAAAATATTTAATATAGTTATTGCTTGCTCTAACTATGCGCACACCATCTCTATAGCCATTATCAAATCTTTTTTTTATCATTTGGGTTTGCGCATCTAATGCAATTTCTTCAAATGATAAGGTTTCAGAGTATGTTTTACCTGATCCTTTTATTTGCCTCTTTACAAACGTATTTACTGCTACTTTTTCCATGGATATAGCTCTTTATTCCAGTTTAAACTATTGTATTTATTTAAAATTTTTAGTGTTTGCTCAATAGGTAGTTCCTCTGATTTTCCAATTGAGCTAGAAACAGTCTCTGCCATAAATAAAGAATTAATGATTGCCTCTTCTGTTGCTTCAACTGTAGCCTGAAATAGGCTGGTCATGGCATTATTCTTTAGAGACTTTCTTTCACTCGTCAGATTATCAACGGGTGTATCTTTATATGTTGAAAATGCAATTACATAATCTCCACTTCCATTTGAAACATAACCACCAACTTTTCCTATACCAATAACCGCTCTTTTTGCTATTCTTTTAAGGTTGCGATTGGATAAAGGGGCATCAGTTGCGATTACAATCATACAAGATCCCTCATCATCATCATAAGGTATATTAGATGCAAATGAAGATTTCTTTAACTCTCTTCCAATAGGTGCTCCATTAATTATTAATGAATTGCCAAAATTTGATTGAACCAACACCCCGATTGAATATCCTCCTAATTTTTGAGGAAGAACACGAGATGAAGTACCTATGCCACCCTTAAATCCTAATGTTCTTGTGCCTGTACCTGCACCCACTGAGCCTTCTTTTATAGGACCTGATTTGGAATTTTTAATAGCTTCTAAGACATGTTTTATTTTCACATGGCGACCTTGAATATCGTTTAATCCACTATCATTGGTTTCACCAACAATAGGATTTACTGATCTTATCGTATTATTATTTGAAATCATATATTCAACAATTGCATCTCCTACAAGAAATACATTTAAAGTGTTGGTTAAGGCGATTGGGGTTTCTATTGTTCCAAGCTCTTCAACTTGAGTAAACCCTATCGCTTTGCCAAAACCATTAATCACATGCACAGCAGCAGTTACTTTTTCTTTAAAAAGATCTCTACCGTGAGGCATTACTATTGTCACTCCAGTTCTTACATTTTTACCTTTTATTAAAGTTGAATGGCCCACTTTAACACCTTCTATATCAGTAATAGAATTCCATTTACCTGTTTTAAAAACCCCTATTTCAATCCCTAAATCCCGTGCTCTTTTTCTTTGAGCAATTGATTGATCAAATGAAATAAATGTAATCATAAGAAATAAAAGAAAATTTCTTTTGTTTATAATGCGATAAAATGATTTACTCATATAGGTTAAAGTTTTCAAATTTGATCCACAATGTCAAATGATTTATCCATTAAAGATTTCGAAACAATAAACGACCTTTTAATTGTTTCCTTCACAGACAAAACAGAAGCCATAGTTCCTCTGAAAAAACTTCGGGAAATGTGCCCTTGTGCATCTTGCGCAGGTGAAACAGATGCACTTGGAAATCTTTATAAAGATACTCCAAAAAAATTGACTGAAAATAGTTTTGTGTTGAATGGTTTACAGCCAGTTGGTTACTATGGAATTCGCCCATTCTGGGCAGATGGGCACAATACGGGGATTTTTACTATTGAGCTTTTAAATGAACTATCAGATTAATTAAAACTATTCTTTCTCCATGCATCATAAATAATAATTGAAACGGCATTTGCTAAATTCAAGCTTCTACCATTGCTTTTCATTGGGATATAAAGCGAATCATACATTTCCCTAATTTTTAATGGAAGCCCCCTGCTTTCTGGGCCAAAAATAAATGCATCATTAGTCTCAAAATTAATATCGCTATATTTTGTATTTCCCTTAGTACTAATTGAATAGATATTCTTTGATTTTATTTTTTTGATACAATCTTCAAGATTCTTCCAAATATTTACATTAGTTTTTTTCATATAATCCATACCTGCCCGCTTGAATCCTTTTTCATCAAGAGAGAAACCTAAAGGTTCAATGAAGTGCAGATTACAACCAGTATTAACTGAAAGTCGAATGATATTTCCCGCATTGGGTGGGATCTCTGGCTCAAAAAGAATTATATGAAACATGCTAGATAATATCCAAATTTATTTTTTATCAATAGACTGTCTTTAATCCAACTCTTCGCAATAAATTTAGCTCAAGCGCTAACTACTATAATCATGAAAAAATATATTATTTTAAGCCTAATTACACCTTTGCTATGCCAAGACTATAGCTGGCCAACAGGTACAGGCAAAAATCTTTCCTCCAATTTTGGAGAATTTAGAACTACCGGCTATCATCTAGGCATTGATGTTAAAACTAAAGGAACAGAAGGTCACCCTATATATGCCATTGAAGATGGTTATGTTTTTAGGGTTGTAACTAACTATTCTGGTTTTGGTAAAGCCCTTTACTATAAGCTAGCAGATGGAAAAATAGCAGTTTATGCTCATTTAAGTACTTTTTCAACAAAGCTAGAAGAGCGGCTTAAAGAAGAGCAAGTTAAATCGCAATCCTATTTGACAAACTTTTACCCTGAAAAGAATGAATTTACTTTCTCTAAAAATGATATCATCGCCTATTCAGGTAATACTGGTTTTTCATTTGGCCCACATCTTCATTTTGAATTACGAGATGAAAAAGGAAATATCTTAAATCCACTAACTAATGGTATAAATCAACCCGATAGATTGGCCCCAATTGTTGAAGAATTAGGTTTTACACCCCTAAATAAAGAAAGCTGGATTAATGGAAGTCAACTTCCTCAAAACTTTCCTGTTTTTCGTGATAAAAAAGGAGAATATCACCTTGCAGACACCATAAATGCTTATGGGAAAATTGGATTATCTATCAAAACCTATGATAAACGAGAGGGTGCAAATAACAAATATCAACCACATAAAATCGAATTGTATTTAAACAATAAACTCTATCATTACCTTGAATTTGAAAAACTAAACTATAATTTGCAGCCAACTGCAAATTTCATCAGCGACTACAGAAATAGTAGGCTGAATCTTGGCAGCTTTATAAAATTATATAAAAATTATGGCGATCCCGATGTACCAGTACATTCACTAGAAAATGATGGCTCTCTAGAGCTCAATAAAGGGTACCATGATATAAAGATACTTATTTATGATGCACAAAAAAATGTACGAACAGTTAGAGGGATACTCTTTTTTATGAATCCTTTTCAAGTTGATGTTACAAAGCTTGGTGAAACAAATTCAGTTATTTCATTTCTTTTGCAACCCAAAAGCATAGCAATACCTATTAAATCTGCGGTAATATATTCATTTACTCCTTTTGGATTTGCAGATGAAAGACTAGATGTACTTTCTCAAGAGCGAATTGAATCAGGGCTAATTATTTCGCTAACAAAAGGTAAAGTAAGGCGCAAAGCATTACAATTCATTGCGCAAAATGATATTGGTACAATTTCAAATCCCTCACATTGGTATGATTCAAATATATCTGGGGATCATCTTACTTTAGATGTTGATCTGGATATTTCGCAATCAGATGCAGGGGTATATATACAAATACAAACGGAAAAGGTAATCAATGAAAAATTGTCCTTACGAATGAAAGGCGATCTTCAGTACAAAACTATTCCAATAAATCAAATACAGCCTTCAGTCTTTATAAGTGCGCCTTTACTTCCAAAAGAATTTGAAGCAATTAATCAAATTGAGGCCGTCATTGGAGAATCAATTCAACGACAAGTTCAATACAAATTTCCATTTACTGTGATTTATCCTGATTCATTTACAAGTATTATATCAGAAGATGGGTCATGCTCAATTCGAACTAAAAAAGGATCATTTTCAGATAATACTCTTAGCTGGATAGAGCCTGTTCACAAGCATCCAAAGATACGTGGCGGCAAACTATTGACTCGCGTTTATCAGTTGCAGCCATTTCAAAGACCGATTCTTAAATCAATTCAAGTGGCATTTAGGTATGCTAAAAAATTAGATAACAGAAAAAAGCATCTATACTATTATGATAAAAAGGAAGGATGGACATTTGTTAAAACACAAAATAATTCGGAACGCAGAGTTTTAATTGGTGAAATCAAACACCTTGATGCGGTCGCTATAATTGAAGACAAAAATCCTCCTGTAATGTTAAATTCATATCCAGGAAATAATGGTAGATATCCTCAAATAGATTTGGATCATTTTAAAATTAATATTGATGATGAACTATCTGGATTTGATCCCAGTCCAGAATCTTTCGATGTATTGTTAGATGATAAAAAAATACTCTATGCCTTTCAACCCAAATTAAAATCCCTATCATACGAATTTGATGAACCGCTTTCCATGGGAAGTCATGTATTAAGCATAAGAGTAACTGATCAAGCTGGTAATATTCTTAAAAAAGAAATAAAGTTTAAAGTCTATTAATGTTGTTTCCCTATAAGGATGATAACCCTCGTATTCTTATTCCTTATGTTACCTATGGAATAATTGTTATTAACATTTTGGTGTTTTTATTTCAATTTAATTTGAGTATGTCTAGCCCTATGGCAGAGGAAAGCTTTATCTACGCGTTTGGTTTTGTCCCAGCAAATTTTTCATTAATTACCATTTTTACATCGATGTTTCTTCATGGTGGATTTTCGCATATTATGGGAAACATGTGGTTTCTTTGGGTGTTTGGTGACAACGTTGAAGGGGTTTTAGGACACTCAAAGTATGCTTTGTTTTATATTTTATGTGGACTGGCTGCTACAATATCGCAGCTACTAATTAACCCTGGGTCAACAATTCCAATGGTTGGTGCTTCAGGTGCAATTGCTGGTGTTCTGGGGATGTATATGATACGATTCCCCAATGCAAATGTTCATGTTTTTGCATTTATTATTATCTTTTTTACAACATTTAGAATACCGGCATTATTTGTTCTTGGTTTTTGGTTTTTTAACCAATTGACAAATGGATTGGGGAGCTTAGGATTTAATACTACTGGAGGGGTAGCATGGTTTGCACATATCGGGGGGTTTATTGCAGGTATAATGCTTAACCAAGCATTCAAACATATACGTTTTGAGTAAATCATGAAAATCAAAAAGAATAATTATACTTGATTAAAAAAAAGTCACTTTATATCATCGGTATTTCTGGGGGAAGTTGTTCCGGTAAAACATATTTTGCTAAAGCCTTGGTTAAAAAATATAAAAAGGAATTAGTAAGTCTAATTAATCAAGATTCGTTTTATAAAGACCTTTCGCATCTATCTTTTAGTAAAAGAGCTGCACAAAATTTTGATGACCCATCATCAATTGATTTTGAATTATTCTTTCAAGTTATAAATAATCTTTGCGATGGAAATCAAGCAAGAATTCCAATCTATGATTTTTCAAAACACATTCGTGCAAATGGTTTTCAAAAAATAAATCCAACTCCAATCATTATTTTAGATGGAACGCTTCTATTCTCACAAAACAAATTAATTAATTTGATGAACCTAAAAATCTATATCGATTCACCAGATAAAGTCAGATTATCTCGGAGAATTAAAAGGGATATTAAAGAGCGCGGAAGAACACATGATTCGATAATTAGGCAATACTCAGAGTCTGTGCGACCTATGTTTGATAAGTATATTGCTCCCACTATAAAATTTGCCGATATTGTAATTGACTCAAGTAAAAATAAAAATAATATGATTGCCTTAATCAAAAATGAAATTGATAAAAATTTAAACTAAATTATATCCATGCATCAGTTCACAGGTATTATTGGTATAGGTGTTTTGCTAGGAATTGCCTATCTCTTATCAGAAAATAAAAAGGCGATAAACTACAGAACAATTTTATGGGGATTGGGCCTACAGTTTGTTTTTGCGCTATTAATATTAAAGACACCTTTTGGGAAGCCTCTTTTTAAATATATCGATAACATTATTAATAGATTAATAGGATTTGCTGATAAAGGGAGTGAGTTTGTATTTGGTTCGCAAACGGAAGGTGTTGGTTTCCACCCAGCATTTGAAAGCGTAGCTTTTAGATTATTGCCAACTATTATATTTTTTTCTGCACTTATTTCTATCCTTTATCACTATGGAATTATTCAATTTGTAATCAAATTTTTTAGCAGACTAATGCAAAAAACTATGCGTACTAGTGGCGCTGAAACGCTAAGCGTAAGTGCAAATATTTTTGTAGGTCAAACCGAAGCTCCACTAATGATTAAACCTTATGTTAGTAGTATGACTAAATCTGAATTGGTTGCAGTAATGGTTGGTGGTTTTGCAACAGCTGCTGGTGGAGTTTTAGCAATTTACGCAAAATGGCTTGATGGAATTCCAGGTATAGCTGGCCATCTAATGTCTGCTTCTGTTATGTCGGCACCAGCTGCTTTAGTAATAGCTAAGATAATCTATCCTGAAGTAGAGAAGACAGCCTCTACAGCTAATGAAATAAAATCAGACCATACTAGTATCAATGCTATGGATGCCTTAGGGACGGGAACTGTCGTAGGTCTTAAGTTAGCTGTTAACGTTGGAGCTATGTTAATTTCATTTATATCTATTATTGCTTTATTAAATTATTTTTTAGCAATATTTGGGTTTTCTATTGAGTCAGTCTTAGGTTATATATTTAGCCCCCTTGCATGGACAATGGGTATCCCCTGGAGCGAGTCGGGTTTGGTAGGATCTTTGATGGGTAAAAAAATTGTTTTTACTGAGTTTGTTGCTTTTTCAGATCTAAAACTATTAATTGATAACCAGCAAATTTCGGAAAAAGCAGCAATTATTGCTAGCTATGCACTTTGTGGTTTTGCTAATTTTGGATCAATAGGAATTCAATTAGGTGGAATTGGTGGTATAGCTCCAGAAAGAAGAAAGGATATTGCGCAATTAATTTCAAAAGCTATGGTTGGGGGAGCCCTCGCTTCATGGCTAACAGCAACTTTAGCAGGAATTCTGCTATAAAAACATTAGAATAAAATGAACTTAATATTTTTAGGACCACCTGGGGTTGGCAAAGGAACACAGGCAAAATTAGTATGCAATTATTTTAACATGTTGCATTTATCAACAGGTGATATGTTGAGATCTGAAATCAATAATGAAAGTGACATTGGTAAAACTGCAAAATCTTTTATTGACCAAGGTGCACTTGTTCCCGATAAGGTGTTATTAAATATTATTGAAATGAGATTGTCTCAGTATGATATAGAGAATGGATATCTTCTAGATGGCTTCCCAAGAACAATACTTCAAGCTGAAGGCCTAGATAGTATTTTGAAAAATAATTCGCAAAAGCTTAATGCAGTTATCAGCTTAACTGCTGATGAAAATGAACTAATTAAAAGATTAATTAAAAGAGGGCAAGATTCTGGTCGCAGTGATGATACTCCTGAAATAATTAAGCAAAGGCAGGGGGTATACTGGAAACAAACGTCTCCTTTAATTGATTTTTATTCGAATAAAAATATTCTGAAAGACATAAATGGAATTGGAAGCATTAATGAAATCAATGTTAGAATATTAGAAACACTAAAAAACTATGCTTAAAATGGGTTTAACCGGTGGGCTTGGAAGTGGAAAAAGCACTGCAAGCAAGTTTTTTAAATCTCTTGGGGCATTTATACTTGATGCAGATAATTCTGCAAAAAATCTTATTGAAACCAACAAAGAGGTTAAAGAAGAATTAATCAAAGAGTTTGGTACAGATATTATGAATGCAAATTCAAGTATTGATAAAAAAAAATTGGCTAGGGTTGCTTTTCAAGATGAAGACCACCAACAACGACTAAACTATGTAGTGCACCCACATATCCATAATGCTATTGATAAGTCTTACAAAGAAATACTTGATCAAAATAACCACAAACTATTTATTGTTGATGCAGCTTTAATTTATGAATCTGGATATGATGCCCATCTTGATTATGTAATAGTTGTTACCGCTCAACTAAAACATAGAATGGAAAGAGCTCTGAATAGAAATACACTTACCAGGGAAGAGATATTAAAGCGTATTGATTTTCAGTGGCCTGAAGAAGATAAAATAAGCCTGGCGGATTTCGTTATTCATAATGACGGTACAGAATCTGATCTAAACAATCAAATAATTGAACTGTTTGAAAAGCTAGTTTAAAAATCCTTTTACAAGCATATCTTTAAGCCAACCTAATACGTATATTCTAAAAATGAATTATAAAGAAAAATTTACGTATCAATTTCTTCAATTTATATCAAGGCATTTAAATAGAATTAGCGAGAAAAGAAGAAATCTTTATACTAATATATTGGCAGGGTTTATATACAAATTCATACCAATTAGAAAGCAAGTTGCCTTAAAAAATATTCAAACAGCTTTTTCAGATCAAGATATAAAATGGGCAAAAAAAATACTTAAAGATTCTTATCGTGTTATTATTAAAAATTTTATAGACTTCCTTTCTATTCCTACAAGTGTAAAAACATCAAATTTTAAAATAAAAAATTTGGAAATATTAGATGATGCCCTACGTCAAAAGAAGGGAGTAATTCTTGTAACAGGACATTTTGGTCTTTGGGAAAAATGGGCAGCATGGTTGGGAGAAAATGGATATCAATTATCAGGTATCATTCAAAAACAATCCAATAAAGGATCAGATTTATTTTTTAGGGAAAAAAGGGAATCTTACGGAATGGATCAAATTTATAAACGATCGCCTTTGAATAAAGTATCTAAGGTTTTAAAAGAAAATAAAATATTGATTCTAGCTAGCGATCAAGACGCAAAACATAAAGGCGTTATTGTTGATTTTTTTGGTAATAAAACATCTGTTCCTAAAGGCGCTGCTTTATTTCATTTAAAAACAAAAGCTGCTCTGGTATTTTCTGTAGGATCCTTGGATCACAATGGAAACATGACAATAGCATTTGAATTGATAGAGGTCGATAAAAATTCAACGATTGAATCAATTACTCAAACATATACGAAAATGCTTGAATTAAAAATATCTAAATATCCAGATCATTATTTCTGGTTTCATAAAAAATGGAAATCAGATTATAAATAGTAAAATGAAGTTAATTTCTGTAAATAATAAAGATGCTATTAAAATTGCATCAGATGTGATACATCAGGGCGGAGTTATTGTATACCCCACAGATACTTTATATGGTTTCGGCGTTGATGCAAGAAATAAGTCTGCGATAAAAAAATTAAATAATATAAAAAGGCGTAAAACTCCTATAAGTGTAATTGTATGGTCAGTTGATACACTTTATTCATGGTCTTCTATAGCTGATAGTGAATTTGAAAAAGCTAAAAAAATTGTGTTAGAATCAAATACTATTATTATACCGATAAAGAATAATATTGTTAACAATAGTATTTTGGCTGATGATGGTTCTCTTGGGGTCAGAATGCCGCATCATAATTTCCCAATTGATCTATGTAAAAATCTTCAATTTCCAATAACCACAACATCAGTTAATAGAGCGGGCGAGGATTCATTGAATGATCCTAAATTAATTGGTAATAAATTTAATGATGAAATTGACCTAATTATTGATGCTGGTATAATGCCAAAGTCTAAGGGATCCTCTATATATAAACTTGTCAACTCTAAGCTTATGTTAATTCGATAATGAAAATATTTTTATCAATTTTTTTACTACATTTTATTATATATGCAGGTGATCCACCATTTAAAAGTGGTGAACTATTACGATATAATGCTGATTGGAATGGTATCAAAGTTGGCGAGGCAGAACTTTTTATTTCTGGTATTGAAAAAATTAATGGTTTCGACTCGTATAAGATTACATTCACAACAAAAACAAAAGGCTTTGCAAGCAGAATTTTTCCTATAAAAGATAGAGTCGATGTTTGGATAGATAAAAATAGCTATTTCACGCATAGATTAAAGAAAAATATTAACCAAGCTACTTATAAAGAACAAATAGATGTAGTCTTTGATTACGAGAAGTTTACAGCAAAAGCAAAAGATAGGATAATCGATATTGATTTTAAAGCCCGAGGTCCTTACTCCATGTTTTACTATCTTAGAACCTTTGAAATAAAATCAGAAAAAATCATGAATTTTACCTCTTACGAAGGGAAAAAAATAATTAACTATAATTTGAAAATGTCTGGAACAGAAATGGTTAATTCAGATTTGGGAACTTTTTCATGTAAGGTTATTAAGCCATTTCAAAAAGGTAAAGAGCTTTTTAAAAATAAAGGTGATATGAGAATTTGGATTAGCGAAACAAAAAAACGTCTACCAGTAAAGATTCAAATGAAAATACAGTATGGCTCCATTACTCTTCTTCTAAAAGAAATAAATTAACCAAACAACCTCCCTATATCGTTTATCATAACCGATATCATTAATAGCAATAAAAGCAATGTGCCTGTTTGTTGAATTAACATTCTGACTCTCATTGATAAAGGCCTCCTAATTGCCCCTTCAATAAGAGTTATGAATATGTGACCACCATCTAACCCAGGTATTGGAAGAATATTTAAAAAGGCAAGATTACAACTTATTAATGCCATTAAGGCAAAATAAGATCCTAAGCCTAATTCAAAAGCCTGTCCAGCTAATTGGCCAATCATTATTGGTCCGCCAAGCTGATCAAACTTTGCTTCGCCAGATGTTAGCATTTGAATACTATAAATAATCATTCCAAAACCCTGAACAGTTCTACGTGTCGCAATATCCAAGCTCTCTGTAAAAGTAGAGGGTCTATATTCTTGACGGATACCAATTTGACCCAAAGTATCTCCTTTAAAATTCATCTGAAATGAAGTTGTCAAATTCAGTGTATTCGTTCTACCATCTCTTAGGTATTTCAATTCTATAGTTTCGTTTGGACGCGGATAAATCTCAGTCACCAAACTTTCCCAAGAGGAAATTGCCTTTCCATCTATAGACTCAATAATATCACCAGAAAGTAGTCCACTCTTTTCAGCGGGTGCACCTTGCATAACCTGACCAATTACCGGCAAGTTAGATACAGGTACTGCACCACTATTTATTGCCAAACCCATGTATATCATAAATGCCATTAAAGTGTTCATTAGCACGCCTGCACTCATAAACCATATCTGCTGCCATCTAGGTTTACTCATTAACTCATATGGTTTATGTTCGAAAGAAGTATCCATGCTCTCATCAATCATTCCTGCAACTTTTACGTACCCACCAAATGGAATAACAGCTAAACAATATTCTGTACCGGAGCCTTTTTTGCCTTTTCGATCTATCGTTTTAGTTAAAATAGGTTGCCATTTAAAAGAGCCTTTTTCATCTTTTTTAAAGAAAAATAAATTGACTTTCCAACCACCTGGAACAGAAGTAAAAGTTCCTAATCTTGGGGGGAAACCTACAGAAAACCTTTCAACTTTTACGCCGATTGATCTAGCTGCAAGATAATGTCCAAGCTCATGGACAAAAACTAAAATACTAATTAAGAAAGCGAATGCAATAATGTATGTCATTAATTATACCTTTATAATATTAACTTTTACTATGATATGATTTTACGAATTCTGTAGCCCATTTCTCAATATTAAGTATATCATCAAGAGATGGGTCTGAAACAAACTCATGCTTTTCACAGGCTCGTTCGATTATCTCTGGAATTTCATTAAAATTTATTTCTTGATTTAAAAATCTATAAACTGCCTGTTCATTTGCAACGTTTAATACAGCAGGAGCCGTCCCGCTAGTATTTAAAGCATCAAAGGCTAGCTTCATACATGGGAACTTTATAAAATCAGGCTTTTCAAAAGTTAAAGAGCAAATTTCAGTAAGATCAAGCTCATCCCAATCGGTTTCATAGTGCGAAGGGTATTTTAAAGCATATTGTATAGGTATTTTCATGTCCGGCAGACCTAATTGTGCTTTAATAGACTTGTCCTTAAACTCAACCATAGAATGAATAATTGATTGAGGATGAATTACTATTTTTATCTTTTCTGCAGGTATATTAAAAAGCCAATAAGCTTCTATAACCTCAAGGCCTTTATTCATCATAGTAGCTGAATCAATAGTTATTTTTTTTCCCATTTCCCAATTAGGATGATTTAGTGCTTGATCAAGCGTAATTGTACTGAATTTTTCTAATGGGAGCTCCCTGAAAGGGCCTCCGCTGCCTGTTAAAATAATTTTATTAATATCTTTATTATCTTCACCAGCAAGGCATTGCCAAATAGCTGAATGCTCACTATCAACAGGAAAAATTTTAGCACCTGTTCTTTCTGCTAAATTAGTAATTAAAGAACCTGCCATTACAAGGCTTTCTTTATTGCTTAGAGCAACATCAACTTTAGACCTTATAGCATTAATTGTGGGCTCCATTCCAGAAGAGCCAACTAGCGCATTTAAGATCAAATCATTATTTTCATAAGAAGACAGCTCCAATAGTCCTTCCCTGCCTTTTAATATTTTAACATCAAAAGAAGACAGTTCTCGTTCAACATTATCCGCAGCTACATCATCAACAATTGAAATAAAATCTGGCTCATATTTTTTTACCTGTTCAACCAATAGCTTACTATTTTTATATGCAGACAAACCTATAACATTGAAATCATCTTGTTGATTATCAATTACACTGAGCGCATTTACGCCTATTGAACCTGTTGAGCCTAGTATGGTTATTTTCTTCATTTAAAATTCTTTTTGAAAGCCAATTGACATTACAAAATTCCCCGAGCTATAATTAAAGTTTGGTAAAATTTCTAGACCCATAAGTTCAAGCTTGGATCCAATAATAAAGTTACTAAAGTTATATTGAAAATTTTGTGAATCTAAATTTTGATCACTTTTATAATCTACACCCTTTACATTGTTTGAAGAAATCCCCAAAAACATATCCAAGTTTCTCAATGTTATTTGTCGCATAACAGATAAGCCAAAAGAAGAGGATCGAATATTATTAAATGATCGATAAACTCCAGAATTAACTCCAATATTCCATGGGGATATTTTTTCTTCTTGTCCCGGCTTAAATGATAAACCCCATCCATAAATATTTATTGCTTTTTTTTCATTAGAGTATGCTGACATTCTTCCAATTAGAGAAAGGTTCCAAGAAACTTTAATACCACCAACCAAAACAGGAACTAAATTAAAACTAGGATTTTTTTTGTCTGAAATTAAAAAACTTGATAGGGCTATATTTTTATTTGTGCCAATATGTAAAGGTAAAAAAATAGTTGAGGCCAATGAAGTATTTTTAACATAAAGCTTTTCTTGATTAATATTATTTAAAATTTGAATTCGACTAAGCTTTGTAGGGTTCAAGCTACCCGCTTGGGCGTAAATTATAGAAGAGATAATGAGGCAAAAAGAAGTGCGCATAGCCTTTGGGCTTTCAGAGAGTTAAATTATTCCACGAGTGCTTGATTCAATAAAACTCACTATTTCACTTACCTCATCAATTTGAGAAATTTCATTTTTTATGACCTTTAACGCTTCGCCTCTATTGAGTTTTGATTTAAAATAAGTTCTATATGTCTTTTTAATTAATGCCCTAACATCATCAGGGAATTGCCTTCTTTCAAGTCCAACTTTATTAATCCCAGTAAACCTAAGGGGAATTCCTGCTCCAATAATAAATGGCGGGACATCTTGTTTTGCAGAAAATCCGCCACCTATAAGTGATTGCCTGCCAATTTTAACAAATTGATGTATCATAGCTCCGCCACCTATATTACACCATTCTCCAATCTCAACATGACCCCCTAAAGTAGCAATATTCGCCATAATTACATTGTTTCCAACAATACAATCATGAGCTATATGTGTTGACGCCATAAGCAAGACATCATTACCAATAACCGTTTTTCCATAAGCAGAGGTTCCTCTGTTTATAGTAACAAACTCTCTAATTATTACGTTATTACCTATGAGTGTTAGTGTGTCTTCACCATCATACTTTAAATCCTGTGGAATTTCACCAATTGAATTATTATGATATATTTTACATGCGGTACCAATTTTTGTACCAGAACAAATAGTGTTATGATTTCCTATCGAAGTTTCATCGCCTATTACTACATCATCCTCAATTATTGAATAAGCGCCTACTGATACATTTTGACCTATTATGGCCTTAGATGAAACTAAAGCTGTTGGGTGGATTGAGATTTGATTTAAACTCCTTGGCGATCAACAACTGTTGCTTTGAGCTTTCCTTCAGCAACAAGCTTATCATCAACATATGCCTTGCCTTCAAGAAGCGCAGTTCCCAGCCTAAACTTTGCAAGAACCATTTCAAGTCTTATCTGATCGCCCGGTATTATTGGATGTCTAAATCGTGAGTCTGATAATGAAGAAAAGAACATATTCTTTTTCATAGGATTATCTACACTATTAAGAACCAAAAAACATCCCGCTTGACACATTGCTTCTAGAACAAGAACTCCGGGCATTACTGGTTGATTAGGAAAATGTCCTTGAAAAAACGGCTCATTTATTGAAACATTTTTATACGCGGTTAATTTTTCGCCAGGAGTAATATTTACTATTCTATCTACTAAAACAAAAGGATATCTGTGAGGAAGAAGCTGTATTATTGAGTTAATATCAAATGCAGTTCTGGAGCCTAATTGAGAAGGGTATTTCTGCTTATTAATTTTATTTTGGTATACTTTCTTAATTTTTTTAACAAGCTCAACATTTGCAGCATGCCCGCTTTTTGAAGCAATAACATGACCTTGAATTGGCATCCCCAATAATGCCAAGTCGCCAATAAGATCTAATGCTTTATGTCGTGCTGGTTCATTGTCAAATCTAAATTCTGTTCCACCTAACGTCCCATTCGACCCTAAGCTAATTTCTTTTTTTATTCCAAAAAGCTTATTTAATCTTTCGGCCTCTTCTTCATCAATCTCTTTATCAACAATTACGACAGCACTATCAATATTTCCACCTTTTATCAATCCCTCCTCTTTGAGGTGTTCAATCTCACTTAAAAAGCAAAAAGTTCGCGCGGGGGCAATTTCAGTTGCAAAGTTTTTTTCTACCTGATCCATGGTGGTAAACTGTGTACCTAAGGTTTTATAATCATAATCAACCATAAAGGTTACTCTAAACTGATCAGATGGCATAATATGAATATCAACGCCTCTTTTAGCATCAGTATAACCAACAGCTTCATCAATATGGAGATAATTTTTTGGAACACTTTGCTTAACAACACCTGCTTTTAGAAGAGCCTCAACAAAATCTATCGCACTTCCATCCATAACTGGGGGCTCTTTTTCGCTTAATTCAATTAAGACGTTATCCAGTCCAATACCAACACAAGCAGCAAGGGCATGCTCTACTGTATGTATCCTAACTCCATTTTCTTCGATTGTTGTTCCCCTAGAAATATCCACAACATGATCAATATCCGCTTTAATCTCTGGACAACCTTCAACATCCATCCTTTTAAAACGAATTCCAAAATCTTCAGGTGCTGGTTTAAATGTTATCTTTGATTCAACGCCAGTATGTAAACCAATTCCCACACACGATGTTTCTTGGCCTATTGTTCTTTGATTTTTTATAAAACTCACAATTAATTCTTTAATTTATTTTCAATATTTTTTAATCTTTTTTTCAATCTTTTAACGTCAAAATAAAGAGCATCTCTTTTGTTTTTCTCTTTGATTTCTCTAGCAGGAGCTCCGGAGTACATTTTATCTCCAGGTAAATCTTTAGTCACAGCAGTGTAACACGCAAAAATTGCCCTATCGCCAATAGTTACATTGTCTACTGCTCCAGCTTGCCCACCAAATGCACAAAATTCTCCAATTTTTGTACTTCCAGCAATTGTAACATGTGCAGTTAAAAGACATCCTTTTCCAACAGAAACATTATGAGCAATTTGAACACCATTATCGAATTTACACATATCACCTACTTTTGTATCACCAATGGTACCACAATCAATAGTAGAATTTGCACCAATTTCTACGTTATTCCCAATAACAACCTTTCCTAGCTGAGGTATCTTAATATGATCATCTTTAATTGAAATAAAGCCATAACCATCTGCACCGATCACTACACCAGAATGAATAATACAATCAGATCCAATTATTGAATTTTGGTATAAATGCACATTGCTATAGATTTTAGAATTACTTCCTATCCGTGATTTTGAATCGATTACGCTATTAGCTCCAATTGAAACATTATCATTAACAATGACATTTTTTCCAATTACTACATTAGGTCCAATATTAACGTTTAATCCAATATTAGATGCAGAAGAAATCTGCGCTGTTTTATGTACTCCAATAAATTGATCTGTTTTTTCTGAAAAAAAATCAAGAATTTTTACAAATGCTAATCTAGGGTCATCAACAACGAGACCATCTCTCTTATCTAATAAAGACTCTTCTGATACAACAATTGCTGCAGCTTGGGTTGACTCAAGAAATTTTTCATATTTCTTACTATATAGATATGAAATGGTATATGGTTTTCCATCATCAAGAGACGAAACGCCATCTATCAATAGTTCTGAGTTACCTATTACCCTGGCATCAACAAGGGCGCCAAGCTCTTTGAGAGAAGCCACTATATTTATCGGTTAATTTTTGTTACTCGTTTTTTTCTTATCTGAAACACTATACTTTCTTAATTCAAGCAAAACATCATCTGTTAAGTCGTAAGTTGGGTTTCCGTATAAAAGTGAAGTGGAGCCATCTATAATAAAGTCAATCTTTTTAGCTGCAGCAATTTTATCAACAGCACGTTTAACTTTTGATAAAATATCAAACTCTAACTGCGCCTGTCTTCTATAAAGCTCTCCTTCAGGACCTACCATAGTTACTTGAAATTTTTGAATAGTTGCTTCTCGAGAAGCTATTTCAGCTTCTTTTTCTTTTCTCCACTCTGGACTGCTCATCAATCTTTGAGTTTCGAAAGATTGTTTTATGCTATCCAATTCAACAATCATTGAATTATATCGCATATTAACCTGCCTGTATTCTAGCTGTAGTTGAGATTCGGCATCTTTGAATTCTTCATATTCAGAGCGTATTCTATCAGATTGAACAAATCCAATTTTATTTTGAGCAAATAAAACTGAAGATATTATTTGAATAGCAAAAACAGCAGTTGTGATTTTTCTCAGAATCACATTTACCTCCTTAAATTAAAATTAATTTCCAAAAATTATTGTGTACTCCCAGCCTTGAGGTTCACCATTTCCAGTGATATCATCAAAACCATATCCAACATCAAATCCAAGTTTTCCAATCATTGGCATAAAAAATCTTATGCCAACACCCGCTGACCTTTTAAGGTCTAATGGGTTTGTTCTCTCATACTGAAGCATACTCATTAAACGAGTATCCTGCCATACATTTCCAGCTTCGGCGAATAACATTGCATAAACAACAGGATTTTCAGAGAAAGGAAATCTAAACTCAGTTGTGTACTTAATCATAGTATTTCCTCCGCTCCCCCGACCCTGTGTAGTTAGCGGTCCTATAGAATTATCTGGATATCCTCGAAGCATAGTTCCATATGGAATACCATTTCCTCCCATAATAAATCTCTCATAGGGCGGAATATAAGTATAGCCTCTGTTATTTGCCTTAAGCATCTTGATAGTACCAATTTTTAAAGAACTAGTTAGCACGAACTTCCATACTGTTGGAGTATACCAATCTAAATTCAATAAATGCTTATGGTAATGCTCATCACCCTTTAAAAACCCACCAGAAAATGTGGAGGTAAGAGTAGCACTAGATCCTTCAGTGGGGAATTCTGCTCGATCACGACTATCTCTATTTATGTTTTGTGTCAAACTAATTCCTGTAGATTTCCTGAAATCACCAACATACTCACTTAATAATTCTTCATCATCACTAAAGTATTGAGCCTCTCTTATTCGTAAATCCCAGAATGCTCTAAAATAATCATCTGGCCATTTTAATCGCCTTCCCCATTGAATTGACCCACCTCTAGATAGCTGATTAAAGGGGTAAAAATAATATGAATTACCAGCACCTCTAAATGTATAAAAAAGAGAAAAACCAATTCTGTTTGGTGTATCACGAAACATTGGGTCTACAAATCGAACTTGAAAACTCTCATATTTTCCTGGTTGACCATAATAGTTGCCCATAGATACTTGGGTCCCAACATTAAAGCCAAATGAAAGTATTTGACCTTTTCCTCTAAAATTATTGAATTCAAGATTTCCACCGCCAGTCATTCCATACATTCCAGATACACCAATATTTGCACTAGCCCTATCAGACGACTTTTCTTGAAGAGTAATATCTAAATCTATTTCATCTTCATCAACAGGAACAACATTTGGGGCTAAAGAAGTCGGGTCAAAATAATTGAGGACATGCAGTTTTCTCATACTTTTTTGCAATAATGTTCTTCTAAAAAGATCTCCTGGAAAAACATCTAATTCTCTACGAATTACATTTTCTCTTGTTTTTGAATTTCCATATATATTTATGTTTCTAACATATACTTTATTGTTCTCAGTTACCGAAAAATGAACATCCATAGAGTCGTCTCCGATAGGAGTGAAAAAAGGTTCAATATTGCTGTATAAATAACCTCTATCCATGTACAAACTTTGTACATCTTGATAAACAGATTTATCAAATCCTGATTGACTAAAAATATCGCCTTTTTTAAGATTTAAAGCTCTCTGTAACATTCCCTCATCATAAAGAGAATTTCCTTCCCATGAAAAATTTCTAAATTTATATTTTTGTCCTTCTTCAAATTCTATTAAAACAACAAGGCCTTTTTTATTTTTATCATAATAAACGCTATCTGAAAAAATTGTAAAGTCTCTGTGGCCTTCATCTTTATAAAAAGTTTTTAAAGACTCAATATCTTCATCAAATTTCTTTTGATCAAATGATGATGCCCAAAACCTCCACCAAGTTCGTATTTTTGTATCTTTTAATTGGCGCCTAAGCTTGAAAAGTGTCATCTGTGATCTTATTACATTAGGAATAGGCATCCACTTTTTAGAGGCCATCCATCCAAAGTTATTATTGCCAGCTCCAGAAAAAACAATATCTTTAATTTTCATCCTTTTACCTTCATTTATTTTAAAGATAACATTATTTCTTTGTTTTGCTTCATCTCCCACTTTTTTCATAGAAGCCTGAATATCAGCAAGAAAATATCCCTCTTCCTTGTATAGTTTTTTAATCTTATTGATAGAACTATTTAAAAAATTAGGCTTTATTCTCATTCCAATTCTATAGGATAAAACTTCTTTTACTTTTTTATCTTTAATTTTTTTATTTCCTATAATTTCAATTTTAGATAAAACCGGGGATTCCTCTACATTAATAGTAATAGAAATACCATTAGATGATTCACTATCAAATTCAATTTGAACATCATTAAATACACCTAAATCCCATAATCGTTTTACAGCTCTTCTAAAATCTTCTGCGGTAACAGTTTGACCTTCCTGTAGTCCAGCAGAATACAAAACCATATTATTGCTTGTCGTGGTATTACCCAAAACTTTAACGTCATTTAGGATAAATGATGGTTGAGACTGTGCAAATAATATTGCAGATGTAAATATTGTTAATAAAAATTTCATGATTTAATCTGTTCAGCGGTCTGACCAAATCTCCTTTGTCTATTTTGATAATCAGAAATACTATTTAATAACTCCGTTTCACGAAAATCAGGCCAATATACTTCTGATATAAATAATTCAGAGTATGCTGACTGCCATAATAAAAAATTACTTAATCGATACTCTCCACCTGTTCTTATTATTAAGTCAGGGTCAGGAATACCTGCTGTGTAAAGCTCTCTATTTAATAAATTTTCATCAATTTCATTAATTTTTAAATCTGATTCTTTAATTCTTAACGATATACGCTTAATAGCCCTTATCAGTTCCTGTCTACTTCCATAGCTTAACGCTAAAATCAAATTCAAGCCAGAATTTGATTTTGTTTTATCAACACCATCTAAAATATTTTTTTGTGTTTCTTTTGGCAGCTCGTCAAGATTCCCAATTGTTGAAAGCTTAACATTATTATCATCTAAATTTCTAATCTCTTTTTTTATAGTAGAAAACAAAAGCTTCATTATTGCGGAAACTTCTGTTTTTGGTCGCGACCAGTTTTCACTAGAAAAAGTGTATAGTGTAAGATGAGAAATGCCAATTTCTCCACAAATACGCACAATCTCCCTTACGGAGTTTATTCCTTCTTTATGACCAGCCGCTCTTGGTAGATTTTTGAGCTTAGCCCATCTCCCATTCCCATCCATAATAATAGCAATATGTTTAGGTAAATTTGCGTTGGCAGAAATCTTATCTCTTAATATATCTTTCACTATTTTCTAATAATGCTTTATTTGGTTGCGAAATTAGTGCTTATTACAATGCTAATGAATGATTAATACTAATTAATCATTTTCATAAATTTCTGCTATATGATGATCAAAAATGGTAAAATTTTTGGGTACTACTACATTTTTAAACTCAGTTTTGCATTTGTAACATTCAATTGAATCTTTGATTCTTCTATAAAGGGCAAGGTCTAAAAGAAAGAGTAAGACCAGACTTAATCCATAAGTTAGTGGAACAAAAACTGCACCAATCAAAATAATTAAGCACCCTAAAGACTGATTAAAATCTTTTTTTTTGTATAAGTGAGTGCAACCACAATCAGGGCACTCAGGATTTTTCTGATTGATAAAATAGTTTTTTTTTATTTTATTCAAAGCGGTAGACCATACTGCAACAAATAATATTTAAAAATTATATCCCCGAATAGTACAGAAATTATTGAAACATAAATTAGGCCTGTAGCGCTTTGTGTTGCTTGAAGTTGAAGAGTTTTCAAGACAAAATAGTTAATTATAATTGGAAAAATATTTCCCATAAATAATGCTACCAAAAGTAATAGTCCATCAAAATCAAAAAGGAATGACCAGGTATTATTTACTATCCCATAAGCATCTATATATTGATTTGATGATAAATAAAAAACATCCCAAATAGTTCTTAATAAAAGAGAGGTTGAAAGTACTATTATCGAATTTCTTAGTAGCGAAATTGGCAAAGCTATAACATTTAAATACCAATGGCCTAATATCATACTAAAAAACACTCCAGCTGTTACTAGAGATCCAATAATTACAGAAAATGATGCAAGTAACAATAAGTCACTACTAACAATATAAAATAAAATATTAAATAAAGAATAAATACCAAGTATTGATATTAAAGAAATAACAATATTATGAATCTTATCTTTATTCCAATAAAAAGCAGTTATTGCAGTTAAAAGAAACAGCCAAATCCACATTATGGTTTCAGTAAATAAATCTGTTGAAATAAAATGATATGCCAAGGCACCTAATGAGCCGACAATACAACATTTCCCTAGATTAAATCTATAAAAACCCGTTTCAATTTTTTTTAATGGAGTAATCCAAAATAAAATTGGATAAATTGAAGAATATCCTAGAAATATTAGCACGATTGAGTGCAAAAAATAATTAAACATCTATTTGATCAATTACGTTCTCAGCTATTTCTTTATATAATTTACTTGGATGGGAATTAGGGTGAAACTCAACTATAGGCTTCCCAGAATCTGTGGTTTCCATAATATCTTGCGAGATTGGTATCTGACCTAAAAGCGGCACGTCAAGTCGATCACTTTCGGTTTTACCTCCACCATTTTTAAATAAATCCATACGAATAGTAAAGCTACCATCTTGTCGTAAGGTGACTTTTTGCCCCTCAATAGTTAGATCGCTTCCATCATTTAGCTTTCCTTCTAAAAATAGACCAGACATGTTTTCAATTACTCCTAAAACAGGAGTCTTCACTTTTTTAAACATATCTGCACCTTTTTTTACATCTGCTAATGCAATGTCTTGTGGAGTTGTTACTATCAATGCGCCATCCATTTTTAATTTTTGAGTAAGAGTTAATTGTATATCGCCTGTTCCTGGAGGTAAATCAAGAATAAGATAGTCTAGTTCACCCCAAACGACATCGTAGAAAAATTGTTCGGTCATTCTTGCAACAAGCGGTCCTCTCCATATGGTAGGAGATTGATTTCCGCTTATAAAACCGAAACTCATAACTTTCATCTCTAAATGCTCTAAGGGTATTAATTTTCTATCATTATTCAATTCAGGTTGTTCATCTAAGCCTAAAATCATTGGTAAAGATGGTCCATATATATCAAGATCTAGCAATCCCACTTTTAATCCCATATTTCGTATAGAAAGTGCAAGGTTAGCTGCTACAGTTGATTTCCCAACACCGCCTTTGCCACTTGATACAGCAACTATATGTTTAATACCTTTCAATGCAGAAGGGCCTTGTGACATTTCTACTGCACCTGTTTCTTGTCCTGTAGATGCTGAACTCTTATCAAATGAAATACTTATATCCTCAAAAGATGTCTCTTTATTGAGAAGTGAACTGATTTCAGATACAACTATATCTTTTTTCTCTTCATTTTCACTCTTAATTTTTAAGACAATTTGAAGTTTATTTGGTTCAATCAAAATATCATGAACCATGCCAAACGATACAATATCTCTGCTAAAACCAGGGTATGATATTTTTTTTAATAAATTAAGTACTTCTTCTTTTTTCATATTAAATATGTTAGTGTTGATTCAAAGCTAATCTGTTATCGTATTAATATTTAATCTTCTTTTTATTGTGCAAACCATTTCGCATTAATTTCAGTATATTTATTCCATTCTTCAGGAAGCTCACTCTCTTCAAAAATTGCCTCAACTGGGCATTCTGGTTCACAAGCGCCACAATCTATACATTCATCTGGATCAATATAGAGCTGCTTTCCTTCAGGGTCAAAGCCATCCACTTTTGCCTCTTCACCTGCACCTGTTTTATCTTCAGGACCATGAATACAGTCCACTGGACATACCTCAACACATGCAGTATCACATGTACTAACGCATGGCTCAGCAATAACATAGGTCATAAAAACTCCTTATTTATGTATTTTCAAAGCTATTCAAATTATAATTATTTTATATTTTGAGAAAAGCCTTTTGCTACCAAAATAAAAAAGCTGTTAAATTCAAACTTAACTAAAAAGAATATTGAAATGAGCAAAGACTACAATTACGATCATTATAAATCGGTACCTGACCCAGCTAGCAATGTTAATTTTAAAAAGAAAAAACCAAAACTTATAGCTGTGGTAGATGAAGATAACTGTACAGGTTGTCAAGTTTGTGTACCTTTTTGTCCTGTAGATTGCATTGAACCTGTTCCCGCTGAAAAGTATAGTATACCTATACCTCCGGTTCAAGTTCGTCATGATGAGTGTATTGGCTGTCAAATTTGCGCTAAAGCTTGCACAGCTCTTACTTGGGATGCTATTCGAATGATAAAAACTGAAGAGTTCGAAGAGATTTACGACACGGAAGTTTCTAGTTAAGATTTTTTTAGATTTTTATTTAAAAAATCCCGTATCTCTTTTTTTACAGTTTCCCCTTTAATGCTAAATATTCTCTCTCCATTTGAATCTACAACGCGTATTACATGTAGTGGAACACCCCACTTTCTGCTATCGCCAATACATGCTCTAAATTTAAAAAAAGAGGTTCTTTCATTTAATAGTTCATTTTTTACGAGGCATTCAGGATCTATTAATTCTGAATTAAGTCCAAAATTAGACATGAAATGATCTGATCTATTCCGAGATGAAAACATCATTATAATTGAAAAATCCACTAAAGAATTGTATTTGTTGATATATCTCTTTAGTTCAATAGCTTCGTACTCACAATTTGGACACCATTCAGAAAGAAAACTTAGAAACTGAATCTTTTTGTTACTTTTCTTGATTTCAAGAACATTTGGGATCGAAAAAAATGCTTTCTGCGATTCTATATCTTTTATTTGCTCAATTTTTGAATATTCATGAGTTTTGGACATTATTTGTATCCTACAAATATTATAATTGATAAGATAGTAAATAACGACATATTTCTATAAAACATAAACTTGTTATAAATATTTGTATTATTTAAATCGCTATGTATTAATTGTGATCTGGATAAATGAGTAAATAAAACTGCTAATAAAGATATCAGTATTTTTAAGTGTAACCAGCTCATAGTTATAAGGTCTGTGTTTTCAATCATCATCAATACACCTGTTAATGGCATAAAAAACGATGCCGGCATTTCTACCTTTGTTGATAAATCAAGAATCAATTCATAGTCGTTTTTATCTTTTTTAGACAAAATTATTGAAATAGCGAGCGCCACTCCAAACCAACTTGCCATACCTATTAAATGCGCAATTTTTAGTAATAAATAGTAGAACTCCACCTTATCTATCTAACATTTTCTGAATTTCATTTTTTACCTTTTTTGATAGCTGATCTATGTCCATCATCTCATATTCATTTTTTTCAATTGGCTGGCCAAACACTGTTTCTAATTTACCAGGCTTTATCCTCCAATGATTTTTGTTCTGTGCTTCGTATGCCCCTTTCAATGCCACTGGGATTATTGTTATTCCTGTATTAAACGCCACATGAAAAGGACCTTTTTTAAATGCATTCATTTTTCCAGATAACGTCCTTGTTCCTTCTGGTGATATTGCTGCTGATATACCATTACCAATTGCACTTTCTAATGAATCTAAACTTTTGACTGCTGAACCTATCTTTTTTCTTTCTATTGGTATCAATCCATACCTTTTTGCTAACTTTCCCCATAGTGGCCACGAAAACTGTTCTTTTGAACCTACTCCTGTAATATAGTGGGGCACTGATGCAATGACCATAAATGGATCAAATATAGAGCCGTGATTAAATAAATATAAATATGGTCCCTTTGCTTTATCTGGTAAATCACCCTTAATCTTAAATCGTTGAAATCCAGATATAATAAAAATTCTAGCAAGCACCTTTGATACTCCATGTATATTCTTTGATCCAAATAAAATCATAAGCAAATAGTATATGGCAGACCCAACAATGAAAACAGATATCCATATCGGTATAATAAATATTGAAAAGAATGAATTAATCATTTTTGAACATACTCATTAGCTTATGGTTGATTTTTGAAAATGCATATTTATCAAATTCACTGATTTTAATCCATTTTGATTCTTTTTTAGTTTTTACTTTTTCTGATGCTTTACAAAGATAAAAATCCACATCTACCTTAAAATGCGAATAACGATGTTTTGTTGAACCTAACTTATCCAATATCTTAATGTTTTGTGTATAATTATTATGAATTGAAGTTTTTATTACTTCCTTTTTTAATGAAATAACTTCAAGCGTAGGCAATTCCCATAAACCACCTAAAAGCCCATTATTGCTTCTCTTCTCTATTAGAAATTTATCTTTTATCATTATAAGCGCTGAGATCATTTTTTTAGTTGGAGTTTTTTTGTTTCTAGAATTTATCGCATACATCTCAGGACTGCCAGAACTATACGCTTTGCAGTATTGATGTATTGGGCAAATATCACATAGGGGTTTATTAGTATGGCATATTTCGCTACCTATATCCATTATAGCTTGATTTAAATCACCGGGTCGGGCACATTGAACCAGCTCAAACCCAAGTTTTTCTATACGATTAATATTTTGTTTTGTATAATTTTTAACCTTAAGAACTCGGCCATATACTCGCTTTAAATTAACATCAATTGCTGGAAGCTTAACGTTGTGAACTATTGATAAAACAGCACTGGCAATATAGTTACCAACTCCCGGTAGCAAAATAAACTCATTATAAATTTTAGGTATTCTACTATTATAATTGCTAACAATGATTTTTGAGGCTTTATGAAAATTCCTACAACGACTGTAGTAACCTAATCCTTCCCAAGCTTTTAAGAGGCTGTCGAGATCTGCGCTTGCAACATCATTTATAGACCTAAATTTATTTAACCACCGTCTATAGTAGGGTATTACTGTTTTAACTTGGGTTTGCTGCAACATTATTTCAGATAACCATATTTTATAAGGGTCTTTAGACTTTCTCCATGGTAGCTCTCTCTTATTCTTATCATACCAACTTAAAATAGTTGACGTTATATTTGTATAATACAATTAATTATCTTTTATTTTATATTTAGATATATTCCAATGTAGCTTATTAAACATGTCTATAAGGGTACCCTTTTCTAAGGATGAAAAAGTGCTTACAATATCTTTACTAAATACTTTTATGTTTAATTCTATCATTTTGACATTTTCCTCCCCTAGTTTTGTTAGCCTAACAATAGTTGATCTTTTATCTTCAGGATTGCTTGTTTTTTGAACTAATCCTTTATTTTCAAGTACATTTATTAGTCTAGTGAGTGTACTGTTATCAACCCCAATTCTAAATGATAGGTTGCTCATCGTCGTGCCCATTACTGGAATAGATGATAACACTACAATTTGAGATAAGCTCAGAGAAAGGTTTTTATTATTTTTTCTAAAAAGTGACTGGAGGTCTATGAGTAATTGAATAAAAAGTTCATTGATTTCCATATTTGTATAATACAAATATTATTTTAAAATCTCAACTTTATTTCGGAAGTGATTTTATCAAATCTAAATGTTCGCTATAGACCCTAAATAACATCTTATAATCTTTTTTAGATGTTCCATGTCCTATCATTCGTCTATGATCTATTTTAATTGTATCATTAATCGTATACCATTGTCCAGGTATTAAGAGCTCAGTTGAAGTATATTTTGAAATAAGATCTGGACCATTAGTACCTGTTGTTGGTCCATACATTGATACTTTATTTACTATTCCATCATTTTCAAACCAAGTTGAATCTGTAGACGTACCATCGGCATAATATGCTTTTTTCATTCCTATTATTCTTGCATTTGATCGAATGATAAAAGACATACTAGTGTTTGGTGTATGCCTACCTGTTCTAAGGTTAAGGTCGGTATTGCTATTTACAAATGTAAAATAATAAATATCCTGATTTGCTGTAGTAATAGAATTAAAGTCTTTTGCACCCTGAATACTAACATCCCATGAAACTATATTTTTTGTACCCCATGCTGGATGTCTTTGCAGTCTTTTAAAATAGCTTGACCAGCTTTCACCTTTATTAATTGAAAAACCCCATTGCTCTAAATCAAAATTATAAAAAGAATTTCCTACTACGGCAGCTACTGCTATCATGTCTTGTAAAAAGGGTATACCTGCACTAATAAACGTAGAAAGTGTTGTGCCGTTATGTGGTGTTGAAATTGTTGTAATTGATTTTATCATCCCATTCTGTTCTTCACCTAGAAAAAGGCTATTTTCTTTCTTCCCGGTAGTATCTGAGATAGAAGTAGTTAACAAATAGTCTAACATGCGCGCAGTTTGCCCACCCATACTATGGCCAATTATATGAATTGGATTATCTTTGCTCCATTTTGGGTAAAATCCTTTATATTTTTTATTTTTAGGTTTGCGTACAGTGCCATAAGTATCGGAATGCCCCTTACCATAATCAACTTGGCCACCTTTAATTTGATAATAAAGCTCAACTGCTCTATCCCAGTTTGATGATACAGGTCCAACATTTGATATATAAATTTTATGTCCTTTTTTTTCAAAATCTTTAACCATGTCGTATTTACCGCCCCAATAATTATACGAACCCATCTCATCTGAACCCCAACCCATAAATCCATGCACTAAGATTATTGGATATTCATTTTGAGATTTTATTAATGATCCCAATATAAAAAAGAGTAATAGTGTAATTTTAGTAAACGCTGATAGCAAACACTTCATAGCTATTTGTAATACCATCCAAATAATATCATCATTTCATCTGTTGATTTATAACCAAA
>Ga0208410_1000260_pt1 | contig 32018 bp, 14 predicted proteins | sample ETN02SmetaG_3_FD_185787 | JGI IMG/M metagenome (GOLD analysis project Ga0208410, IMG submission 185787) | Marine microbial and viral communities from oxygen minimum zone, Eastern Pacific Ocean - ETNP2014F10-02SV257 (SPAdes) (version 2) | ecosystem: Environmental > Aquatic > Marine > Oceanic ... | reverse complement strand
TCCACCGCGCGCGCGCGCGCGCTCCTCGCCGCCCTTCGCGAGATCGCCACCGTCGTCGTCGATCGCTAGCAAACGTTCGTTCGTTCTTCTTTCTTTCTTTCTTTCTTTCTTTTTATAATTACACCCCATCAGTACGTCCCACCCGCGCGCGTCCCTCTCGCGCGCCTCTTTCGTCTCGATCCAAAAAGTCAACGCGCGAGATGAATGAATGAGATGCACGCGTGCGATGCGTGAGATCTCGCGCGTCAGACGACGACGACCGAGACGCGAGGACCGAGACGACGCGCGCGTTCGCACGAGAGAGAGACACATCGTCATGCAGGCACCGACGGTGGTGGTGAATCAAAACGCCTCGCGCGAGACGGGATCGATCGCGCGCGCGAATAACATCGCGGCGGCCAAGGCGGTGAGCGACGTCGTGCGCACGACTCTGGGACCGAGATCGATGTTGAAGATGATTCTGGACGCGTCGGGAGGTGCGTGTGATGCGTCGTTCGAGCGGAGTGGAGGATGGGGACGGGGACGCGCGAGGAGGAGGACGGACGGAGGACGGAGGACGGAGGACGGAGGACGGAAGAGAGGAGGAGGATGGTCAAAGGGTCGGCGGGGAGACGACGCGAGACGCGAAACCGCCGAGGAGGACCGCGACTGACCATCTGACCGTTCGTTCGTGCGCGCGTCGCGTCGGTCGTAGGTATCGTGTTGACGAACGATGGAAACGCCATCTTGAGAGAGATCGACGTCACGCACCCGGCGGCGAAGAGCATGATTGAGTTGTCGCGAACGCAAGACGAAGAAACCGGGGACGGGACGACCTCCGTCATCATTCTCGCGGGGGAGATTTTACACCTCTCGCAACCGTTTTTGGAGAAGGATATTCACCCGACGGTGATCGTGCGCGCGTACATGAAGGCGTTGGACGCGGCGCTCGGGGTGATCGACGCCATTAGTTTTCCCATCGACGTCGCCGATCGCGACGAAATGTTGAAAATTGTCAAGAGTTCCATTGGTACCAAGTTTACCGCGCGCATGGGGGAATTGATTCCGAATTTGGCGCTCGACGCCGTGATGTGCGTGGCGAGAAAAAATGAAGACGGGACGAACGATATCGACATTAAAAAGTACGCAAAGGTGGAAAAGATTGCCGGCGGTTCCATCGACGATTGCGCCGTGTTGCGAGGGGTGATGATGAACAAGGACGTCGTCGCTCCGAGTCGCATGAAGCGACGCATCGAGAGACCGCGAATCTTGCTGTTGGATTGCTCGCTCGAGTACAAGAAGGGTGAAAACCAAACCAACGTGGAGATCACGAAGGAGGAGGATTGGGCGACGCTGTTGAAGATTGAGGAGGATTGGATCAAGGAGACGTGCGAGAAGATTGCGGCGTTCAAGCCCGACGTCGTCGTCACGGAGAAAGGGTGCAGCGATCTCGCGTGTCATTACCTCGCCAAGGCTGGCATCACCGCGTTGCGTCGCGTGCGCAAGACGGATAACAATCGCATCGCGCGCGCCGCGGGGGCGACCATCGTGTCCAGAGTGGAGGAGATTCGCGAGTCGGATATCGGTACGGGCGCCGGTTTATTCAACGTCGAAAAGATTGGCGACGAATACTTCACATTCATCGTCGATTGCGACGAACCCAAGGCGTGCACCATCGTCCTTCGAGGTGCGAGCAAGGACATTTTGAACGAAATCGAACGCAATCTACTCGACGCCATGGGGGTGGCGAGAAACGTCGTGCAAGATCCGCGTTTACTACCGGGAGGCGGCGCGGTGGAGATGGCGGTGTCGAGAGCCATCACGGAAGAAGCGTCCAAGATTGAAGGCGTGGAACAGTGGCCGTTCCGCGCCATCGGGTCGGCGCTTGAAGTCATTCCGCGCACGCTGGCGCAGAATTGTGGCGCCAACGTCATTCGTACCCTCACCAAGCTTCGCGCCAAGCACGCCGAGGGCGAAGACGCGCGCACGTTCGGCATCGACGGCGAGAAGGGCACCATCGTGGACATGAAGGCGCTCGGCGTGTGGGATCCGTACGCCGTCAAGGTGCAATCCATCAAGACGGCGGTGGAGAGCGCCACCATGCTCTTGCGCATCGACGACATCGTCTCCGGATTGTCCAAGAAGAACGATGATGCAGCAGGCACCGGGACAGGTGTTAACGCAGGCGCAGGCGATGACGACGAGTAGAAGAGCGTCCGTCGTCGTCGTGAACCATCATCATTAATTAGTATATTCTCCGCCTTTGAATGAAACGTACACACCGTTACTAGTAAGGCGTAAGTCGTAAGAGTCGTGAGCCGAAAATTGAAAATTGAAAATTGAAAAACAAGATTTGTGGATGATTAATCCACATCGTCACACACGCGCGCGTTCGGACGACCATGGACGCGGCGCGGGTGGCGATGAAACACACGTCAGACGCCGGACGCGCGGCTCTGGACGCCGTGGGCGTCGCCCGAGACGCGCTGTGCCCTCGCGCGCGTCGACTCATCGACGCCTCGTTTCCTCCCGAGTCGCACGATCGCGCCGAACTCGCGTCGAGATTGCTCGCGCTGGCGGTATTGCAGTACGCGCAGCACATGGCGAGTTTTCGAGCGTGGCGATCGAGCGCGCGGGCGTGGTCGTGCATCGCGAGAGGGGACGCGAAGGGGACGTTTTCGTCGATCTTTTGGGCCTTCGCCACGTTTGCCGTCGTCGCCGAACCGTTGCGACTGTCGAGACGCACGTACAGGGCGTTACTGCGCCGGGAGATGGCGACGAGGTTCGGAAACGATGCGGTGCAAAAGATGCTGTCGGACGACGCGCTGGTGAGCGATGGGGCGGTGGGGACGCGGGGCGCGTCGACGGATGCGGCGGGGACGGCGGCTGTGGGCGCGCCGGCGTTCGCGAGAGCGGCGTTGGATGCGGCGGCGGATGGCATCGAGTCGTGCGTCGCGCTATTGTATCACTCGCAGAGTTTGTTCTCAAGTAACTTTTGGAGCGCGCCGGTGTTGATCGGGTGCGCCATCGTGGGACAAGCGATGCAGACAGCGCGGTCGTTTGACGGTTATGAGGCGAAAAAAGAAGCGCATCGAGCAGAGACAGCCACCGAGAGGCTACGCGAGCTTCTCAAGCATGCGCGCACGAACGGTGAAGCAATCGCGCTCGCGAATGGGAGCGCGGTCGAAGTGGAAGAGGCGATGGCGACGCTGGAGGCGGGACAAGAGTTTGTGTACAGACGAGAAGTTTTGAACTCCAGGACGAGTTTCCCGTCAGACGTGTACGAATCCGCGGCGAATCTCTTGCCCGTCCTTTCCATCATTCCTCGTCTCGCTCGAGGGATGAGCGTAAACGCGTGGGACGTGCAGGTGGCCATGACGTCATTCAACGGCGTTCGCGCCGCGTTGGCCGTGCTCGTGCAAAACATGACGATGTTGCGTACGGCGGAAACGCACGCCACAAACGTGTCCAACTTGTACGACGCGCTCGATGCGTCGTCCACTCGAGCGTCTATGGCAGCCGACAAGAATGGCGCGGCGATCGGTTCGAGCGTGCACGCGGAGACTCCTGAAGACGACATGTCTCTCGTGGAGGTTGAAGCCCTCACCGTGCGCGGGTACGACGGTCTCGACGTCATTCGCGGGCTCGATTTCGTCCTCTGCCGCGGAGATTCTGTCGCCGTCGTCGGTCCATCGGGATGTGGGAAGACGCTGCTCGTGAAAACACTCGTCGGGTTATGGACTCAAGGGTCGGGCAGCGCTCGAGTCATCGATCGCGCTCGCGTGTGCGTGCTTTCGAGAAAGCCGTACTTGCCGAGAGGGACGTTGCTGGACGTGTGTTTATATCCCACATCTTCCGCCGAAATAGGCGCGGAGACGGTGGCTTTGCTCCGAGAAGTGATGATAGCGCTCGGTTTGGAGCGATTCATGGAGTACTTGGACGTCATCGCCGCGTGGGATGATAATTTGAGTCAGAGTGAGCAACAGCGATTCGCCGTCTGTCGCGCCGTCGTGAACCGCGCCGAGTTGTGCATTCTCGATGATGCGACGTGCTCCATGGATCCCAAGGACAGAGTCGCCGCGTACGGTGTGCTGAAAAAGCACGTGGGTGGAATCTTGAGTTTAGGCGACGAAGTGTCGTTGCCCAAGCACCACTCGCGCACGCTCCGCGTACACTCAGACGGGACGTGGAGCGACTTTGTCGGCGGCGTCTCTCCGGTAAAACTTCACACGCAAAACGGTGAAGACGCAAGTTCCGCTGCGGCTTCGACGACAACTTCACTCACAAAACGAGACGCCACGCCCACGAACATGACATTTAGCCCGTTACAGATGGACGCAAGCAGGAAGGGGAATCAATTTATTCGTCAGCAGACTAAGAAAGTCGCTCGCGCGCTGGGCGTAAAGCCGGAAAAGCTCGGCGTCGTTCCGACACCGACGAAAGATAGGACGGGTGGGAAATCTCTCTCATTCGACCCTCTTAAGTAATTTGTTGTTGTAGAAATGTACAGTTACAATGGACTCATCTAAACAAATCCGAAACCTTCGCATCCCTCCGTAATGGCGAGTAGAAGGCGTTCGCGAAGAATTTCTTTCGAGCTATATTCGTGTAAATCTAACTGATTGAAGCACGTGTGTGCGGACGGCAATTTCGCGTCGTCTGCGTGCTGTCTATGAATGGAGAATCTTTGAGGTCCTTGCATCCCTTGCAGGGCGCTGAATCCCTCGAGCGGAACTTTCGAAGTCCCGGTGCAAAACATCAATAACCGCGCCAAATCATCCTTTGATAATTCGCGCACGACGTCCCAAAACCATTGAATCTGTTTCGAACCAACGGTAAAGCCGGTGTATTCGGTATTCGCGCGCCAATCTTCTATGTCTATGTCTGGCGTGCCACTTATCATCAACTCGAGCTCTGCCGCGTTCAGAATGGAGATGGTTTCCTTCGGAATGACCTCCTCGAACCCCTGCACCATGGCCGCCAACTGTTCCTTGACGGCGTTTGTCATTCTGTACGCGCTGACGAGGTTGACGTATTCCGCTTTGTTTTCATCCGTGACGGGTATATTTCTCCCGTTTTCAATCAAATCGTGTACCTCCGTCTTACCAAAGTACTCCGTCGATTCGCTAAACGTATACTCCATGACGCCTTCGATGGAGTTTTCCAATATCCACTTTAGACTCTTGAAGTAATCTGGATCTACGCCTTCCATGTCTTCGTATGTGAGCACCTGCCCGAGCAAATGCTTGTAAATTGGACGCGTGAAATACGCATTCAGAAGAATGTCGTCCAAGAGAACCTTGCCGACGAGCCTTCCAACGAATCGGAAATAACGCGAAAATTCTGGATGAACTTTGCTATCGGCGTTCGGTTTGTAACATCCATCGTGAGATAACTCGAAGAGGGCGATGTCTGGTTTGAAAATTTCTCTGGCCAAAATGCTGAACCATTCCTTGATCAATCCTCCGCCGTCAAGTCCCTCTTCCCCGACAAACACGATGCTCAACTTGCCGCGTATCTCCTCCACACTTCTGTTGCTGAGATGTCTGAAAGAATCCTCAAGCACGTGAGCTCTCCTGATGTGAAGCTGACGATTTTCGGGACGTTCTCGTCCTTGACGATCGCGAAGTTTCTTTATGCGAGAGCGCACTTCCGCGCGCTTGACTGAAAAGTCGAGCAACCTCGGATTGTGCAACAACAACTTCATTTCCTCAGAGAGTAATTGCGGAGAACGCTTCAACTGCTTGTTGAGCAGTTCTTTGTGTGCTTCGACGAACGCCCATATGTCTGCCATCAGCGCGTAAATCTCGGAGCCTTGCTTCGTCGTTGCGTTTTGTTCAGACAACGATTCGAGCACGTGAGTCGATCCTCGCTGCAGCGCGTGCAAAGTTTCGAGCATGTGGCTCGATGTTCGTTGCAAAATCCCGGTCGACGATGGCGGTCTGATACCGATCGCCGGTGACGGTACGCGCAGAGAGTGTGAAGGGAGGAAAGCACCCGAATCGCGGCGCTGCCTCGTGATCTCGCTCTCTATGAATGGCATAATCTTGCTACCAATCATCATGTAAGCCTTTATACCATCCGTCAGCACGGCGACAGCTTGAGAGTGCTCGTTATGATCATGCTGATCTTTCCCTTCCATTTGCTCGACGTATGTGTGCAACATTTTCCACAGAGGGCGAAGGTTTTTACCGTAACTTACGAGTTGATTCTGCACCTCGTCAGTCGAGTTTTCGACGAAGGACAGCACGAACGTGAAGCATCGAGTCAAGCGAAGCAACAGCGGCATGCATTTGCTGATTTCCTTTCTCGCGTCGATGATCCTATTGTTGACCTTGACGTCGGTAAAGTCCACGAGCTTGCCCGCATCGAACGAAGCGACGGAGATGTTCTGAAGAGCGGTTTCGGAACAGGCGATTGCCGTTCTGTGCAATCTCGCCAAGACTTCATCTTGAACGTTTGACGGACAGGATTGACAAAGCTTTTTCAGAACGCTGTGAACTTTGTCGTACGTCTGCGAAGAGAGGTGAGGCTTTTCCAAAATACTTATGATATCAGACACCAAGTGCGGATACTTGGGCAACACCTCGCTGAACACGGCGGACTCCTTCAGCGAGCCCTTCAACGTCGCGTGCTTGGACAAGTAATTGTCAAGACACGTCGCGCACAGTTCAACACCTCGCACATCGTACCGCTTCGGCTCCCATATGAGCAACCGCAACAGGATAACGAGTAGTGACATGTCAATCGTCGCCACTCCGTCGCTCGACAGATGCGTGGTCTCCGCCGCGTCGTCAATCATGGAATCGATGGCGTCTGCGCTCATCGTCGTCGTTTCTTTCATGGAATCAGCGTTCTCGAGCAAATCGTAAAACCACTTTCTGGATAATTTTGGAACCGTCGACATCGCCTGTACGTGCTTGCTGCGACTCAGCAGCTGTGACAGGAGGATGAGGTATCTTCGAATCACCGTGTTGGAGAAATCGTCTCGCACGTTGTCTGCATTCCTACCTTTGACGTCGAACACCTCTTCGAAAATTTTCTTTAACATCAAGTTGCGATTCATGTCGACGACGCATAGGTTGACACAAATTTTGTTCACCGTGTCCTTTGACTCGATACGATTACTGCGGTACATGGCCAACAACGTGTTCACGTGCGCGACGTCCAACTCGACGTTCGCTTTGAAAGGCTTGAATCCCTCTGAATTCTCTTCGCGAGTCGGCGTCGGATGCCTGAAAAGCGTGTCGATGCGGTCTATGTCAACGCCTTGGACGGCCTGCGGAGGCATTCCTGGCATTTCCGGTACACGCGCCATGAATGCACGAAGTGAATTCGCAATCGTCTCGCGATTCGACGCGCCGGTTCCTGGACCAGGGCGCGGGCGGGCGGATGGGCTCAGTATTCTGTTCGCCTGTGCAGTCGTCGATCGAATCAACTCTTGCTGAATGTCACGCGGCATGGCCGTCAAAAACTCCGCTTCAATTGTAGTAAGCGCGTTGGCTCTTGTCGTATCGCCGGCTTGCTCGCGAGCGCGAGTGACGAGCCTATTCGCTTCCAGAAACCCATCTCGTAAGTCTTCTGATACCAAGGTGAGCTGATTGGACGTGATATTGAGTTGCGTCGCAATCTCGCGTTGGCGCGCGGTGCGCTCCTCCGGAGACTCGTCAGACGCCTTGGGACGCTCGTCCTCTTTGACGGCGGGTTCCTTTCCCTTGCTCGCCGAACCGGGCGAAGCCTCCGCCGCCGCATCGTTCACATCTGTTTTCATTAATAAAGTTTCATCCAACGCCACGGATTCACCGACGGACATGTGTACTGTGCTACACCAGAAACTCGATCGGGCGTGACGTCCGTCCAAACTCCAGCAAGTTTGATCTCGCACTTTAAAATCTTGCGGCGATTGCGCTTGGTACGTTCCGTCACCCAACCACAAAATTGCTTTGGCGGATGAAAGTGGATCAAAGAATTCCAACCTCGTCGGCCTGACCGCCAATCGAGCCATCTCTCCGCTGATTGAAGTGAGAACATTGTGAAGCGATCGCGACCTGGAACTAAAGTCCAATGGCGTAGAGAGCGTGATGTTCAAGTTTGATCCGACGCGCTGCACATTCACGCCGTCTTGACTGAACGTGGCGGTTTCGTCTTCTCCCAAACCCCACGTGTGCCATGAATTCGTTTGAGTCACGGAGTTTTCGCGCGCGCTGCTTCGGAAGAAGTGGTCGCGCTGATTGTTCATCGAGCCAAACTCCGAGTCGGGCGAAGGACCAGTGAGCGTCTCATCCACAGACACTCTGCGACCTCCTGCGATCTCGACTTCACGTATCGACTGTGCCTCAACTCTTGGATCGATCCCAGCCATAGCGCTCGCGTAATCATTGGCGAGCCATCGCTCGAGCTCTCGAGTCGACACGTTCGTTTCTTGTTCGTTCATCATCGCCCGCGGAAGGATGCGAAAGTCTGAATGGGAAGATACAATTGAGGACGATGAGCGCGGCTCTTCGAAGTCACCCTCCTCTTCTTCGTCATCTTCATCCTCTTCTGAACCAACACCGTAGGCGTCGTAGTCATCCGCGTCTTCGTCGTACAAGCCGTCGTCGGACATGTCGTCCACCCCCCCGGGATGTCCGAGCACGACTTCTCGGTCACCGTCCTCGTTCACGTGATCGACGTCGCTAGAGTAAAAGTCGACTTCCTCTTCCTCCTCTTCCTCCTCTTCCTCCTCTTCGTCTTCAGAGTCGTCTTCGTCTTCAGAGGCATCGGAATCGTCGTCGATTTCTTCGTCGTCGACTTGCGCGTCGTCGAAATCTTCGCTGCCCGAGTGATCCTCTTCCATCTCGCTGTCGGCTTCTATTTCTTCCAATTCATCAACCATCACTTCATGGTATGCCCCCTCTCCATTTTCGTCGTCGAGATGTTCCTCTTCATCCGCGTCGTCGTGCATTTCAACGTCCCCCGCACCGTCCATGCGCTCGAAATCGTCTTCTTGCATGTCGTCATCGACTTCAAAGGCGGCTCCGTCGCCCATCATGGCGGGAACTTCGCCGTCGTAGTCTTCGATGCGAGCGACTTGAATTTGACCCCCAGCGGCGTGAGCCAGTAAGTTTTCTAGCATTTCGTCGGTGCTTGCAGCGTTTTGATCGGCGCTGCGTTCCGCCGCGGCGGTCGCCTGGCGAACGGCGTGAGTGATGCGCGCGAGACGATTTTCTCGTTTCGTCTTTGCCGACCGCGTCACGAGCGCTTCGAGCACGGCGAGGATGACTCGCATGAAACCTGGGTTCGTTTGATCGCTCGATCGCCGCAAGACTGCAATCAGCTCGATGATACGCTTCGGTACTTTCAGAGCGTACATGGTCTTCACGACACCTTGCTGCAGATTGAAAATCGCCCGATTCCGTATGCGCTCTCCGCTCTGATAGCCGCGCGCCAAGCCGTAATCCATCAGCGCATGCAAAAAGTCGATCAACGCGTGTTTGGGTGGAACCTTATCGGCGCACTCGTGATCTTCAACCTCGAGCAAAGAGAGAAGTTGCTCGATAATTTTTGATCGCGCCTTGGCGTTGTTCACGCAAACCGTTGCCAAAAAGAAGGCGGCATTTTCGTTCCCGCACCAAACTCCAGTCAGATCTTCCGACCCTTTCGCTGCGGGTTTTCTCCTTCGAGGTAAATGATCTCGTAAGATGGTACGAAACATGCCGCTCGTACCGTCAATCTTCATCATCAACTTTACACTCCCTGGATGCACCTCGACGATCTCGGTGAGCAATCGGAAAGCCGCGGCTTGACGCTCAAGCTGCGCCGTCGACTTGTCCCTGATCCCATCGATCGCCGTGGCCAGAAGAACCTCTAAGACTACTTTCAAACTCTTTGAATTTTTAACGTCAGGCAACGCTGGCATTTCTTTGATTTCGCTCCTCTTCGGTACGACGTATCGACGTTCGCCATCAGGATGTTCGCCCAAAGACTTGATCTCTGCCACATTCGCGAAAGCCTTCTGAAAGGTTTCAAAATCTCGTTCAACGGTGTGTTTCATCGCCGTACAGAATGTCTTCAACGTGACTTTGAAGTCTCGACCGAGCGGTGGCTTTGTGATACTCTTCACAATTTCGAGCTCCATCGCCGACTGAAGCGATTTTTTGTCATCCAAAAGGTGTCGAAGAATGACACAAACGCTGTCGTGGTCGTAATTCCAAAAGTACGTGAAAAGAGTATCCGTGAAATTCTTCGTGCCCGCGACTGGGTTCTTGGCCGCGATGACGCGATCGGCCACACCAGAATCACGTGAAAGATTCGCGAGCAGATCGAGGATGGCTGCCTGAATCGACGAGGCGTCGAAATGAAACGCCATGTCTCGCCTCTTCATTGATTCCACATCGAGTTCATCGCCACTATTGTTCGGCTTGTTTCGCATGCTCTCCGCATCAACATTTTCAACAGCCGTACTCCTTTGCAGATCGTCTGCAAAAGCAGATAAACACGCGATACATGCATCCGCGACCGCAAATATCTGATTCTTTGACAGGTATCCAAACTTGGAGTACGTACCGTCGCCAACCTTTTGCACGCACGAGGCGGTGTGGATACACGTCGTCATCGTCGCAAGAAACATGGGAATATTTTCCATCTTGGATTGGCATGCACTTTTGATCGCTTGGCAAAATTCTTTCACGAGTGACTCAATCATGGACGCACGCTTCCACACGACTTCGCGCACGACCTCATCGCCTTGTCTCGAGAGCGCGTCCATGAACGCGTAGAGCTTGCACTCGTTCACGACGTCGGCGGCGACGTCCCTCTTGCGACTGCGGACCACTTCAGTGATGAGCTTATCGATGTATTCACGACGAGACAGTGTACTCAACTCGTGATTCTCCACCAATTTCAGTAAAAAGGTCGCTCCCTTCTCGGCGTTGATGCGGTAATAGGCGAACATAGCATCCACCAACTCCCGCACGCCGGGTAATCGATCTTGAACGGCGTGCATGTGTTTCACCTCCTTCGGAGCCGTGGACGGGTCCGTCGCCTCCGTGCTCGTCACTTGCATCGGTTCCGCCGCATTGTTCGCTTCATCAACGGGCGTCGCCGGAGGCGGTGGCGCTTCGTGAGGAACATCGTCCATGGGACGAGTCAGAAGATACTCCATCGCCCGTTCGACGCTTTGGCCGTTGACGGCGGTGATTGCGTGGTGCGCGTGTCCTCGACTGAATCCCATCTCAACGATGGACGCAATCATATCCTCCGATGGGACGAATGGTCGCGGCGGAGGACGCGGGACCGCGCGCGGAGCGGGCGGGCTTCTTCTCGGATCGGACGCAGCCGCCTGCGACGTGCCTCCCAAAATATTCAAGAAGCACTGCAAGAACAAATCCGCCTCCTTCTGAGACGCGAGCGCCGCGAAATTTGCCACATCCTGCCTCCACAGACATTTCAACGCATCATTCAAAGAACAGTGTATCCAATCCATACCAGACCTCGCATTATTAAAGGCGTCGGGGACGTGTGAGTACGTCGGCATGTGAACGTCGGTAGCGCTCGCGTGCTCTGGAAGATCGGTGGAGAGCGCGAGCTTGTACGTGTTCGTTGACGTGATCAATTTGACGTCCGATATGGCTGAAAATAGGCGCGCGAAACTGCGAACCGTGTTATAGCATTCCGATGTGACGGCGACATCCTCAGTCTCGGTGCGCTTCACCCCAGATTGCAAAAGTTGTTGCGTCAGTTCAACCGTCGCCTCAAAGTGAGCGTACAGCAAACTGAACAAGCCGCACCTCGCCGCGTAGTTGATCATGACGCCGTTCGGTGCGTTTCTTCTATCGTCGAAGAAAATTTCATACGATAACGCGACGAACGCTCGCAAGTGACTCTGATGACGATCAGTCTCAGACTGATTCTGTGAGTTCAGCATCACAGTGGATTGAGACAGTGTGCGCTTCACTTCGCACGCCATTTCCCACACGGCGTCGCCGCTGCACTTGATGAACTTTTGAGCGCACGGTCCTAAATCTTTTCTGCGACGCATGGTCGTCGATACCTTGGTGACTGAGGCGAAAAGCGCGCTGATCGACCTCATGAAATGATCCGCCCGCACGCACAACCACCACACGGGAGAATACGGCTGTTGTTTCGAGTCAACTTTCGCGAGAACTTTGTGGAACATCGCTTCCAATTTCGACGCGCGCGAGAACGCTTCAAGAGCCGATCGAAACAAGATCTGCGTCTCCTCTCGCGAATGCATGAGTTTGCAAGACATTGCCGGCATCTGCTGGATGACGGACGAAAACAAGTCGCAGAGACGCTCGTAACCAGCCATGAATGTGCACAATGATTTGACTTGTTCACAGAACGCCGTCTCGTTCTTCAAGTGTGGTCTCTTCGATTTGTTACTGATAGTGTTGCAGTAAATGTCATACGAGGCGTATTGATCCATGTTTTCATCCACTGGAACGGGCGCCGCGAATTTAGCGAGCTGCGAGCACACATCGGTCGACGAGCGTGTAAACTGTTTGACGAGCACGGCACATGCGCGCATCACTCCATCCGACGAGTCCAATAGCTCCACGCTGTACGCGTTCGCGTCGATCGGATTGATGATCGCCTTGCACGCCACGCTGATGGACTGGTAGCTAGAGCACGATGCAAACTCAATCGGCATGGGGCAAATGACCATCTCCAACAGTATCTCAACCACTCCCAGGTTCACGAGCCGTTCGCACATGTGAGACGTCGCTAAAACACCGTCCATGAATCTCGATATATTTTGAAGTCTCTTGGATAATGGCATCTGATCGATGACATCCTTGCTCACGAACGCGTGCTGATACGCGTCGGGGTCGTACATCTTCTCGTAGATGGCTTCTCTTGCATCTGACAGTATGTGGTGCATGACTTGAACGCCGTCACCTTGTAGCGCCGGAATGTGTCTCAAGGCTTCATTGATTCCTGTGCCGACGACTTTGGCCGTATCTGAGTTCATGGGAAAGGATTTATCTAAAAACATCGTTCTCAAACACGTGAGCGCGGACGATTTGATGACTTTTGCCTGTCCCTGCTCGTTCAAGCAAATGGCGTTGATCGTCGTCGGCACCGCGCAGAGCACCTTGGCCATGTTCTTGTTGTTCCCGATCGGCCACATCGTTTCCGTGATAAACTTGAGAAACGCATCGATGATACCAGCTTCGTCCAGCGTCGCGTAACACGTCGGCTCGTTGTGGATGACGTCGCACAACAAATTCGACGCCAAGGATGATACCCCAGGACCGAATTTGAGCGGATATCTGAGAACGGTGGCCAACGTATCGGTCAACGTACCATCGGCGAGTCCGGGCACGCGCGAGCGCAACCCTCCCGTCGAGAAGCACGTATACGCCATGGTTCGCATGAGCGCCTTGATCAAAACTCGCCTGTGATACCTCACGTACTTCGGCGCGTCGTTCCTGGACGCCGTCGTCGTCGCTAACGTCGTCGCTGTCGTCGTCGCTGTCGTCGTCGCTTGCGTCTCGAAATCTTCTAAACTAGAGAGACTATCTATCTTGCGCTTCCGCTCGGTGGACTCGTCCATGTGTCCCGCCGCGCGTAACTCTTCCAGCGCGGCGCGCGTCTCGAGATGCATGCGCTTGGACAACATCTCGAGGCCTTGTAATTCCCTAAAACCCGTGACGGCGCTGCTCTGGTAATCCAGGTATGATTCAATCGTGTGCACGACGTCGATGACGACCGGTAGCATCTCGACGCGCGTCTGTTCGACGAGCGACATCAGCATAGGAAGTAATTCGGCATCCCTGATGGCGCCGCATCCCGGCGTCGTCGTGCTCAAAATTCCCAAGAGGTGCATCAGACTCCTCGCGTCGCGAATGACGCCCGAATCAATCTCATCCTCGGTGGCCGATTGCGACGTCACGGACGTCGACATGGCGGATAAACTCTCCGCCAACACCCCCGGACCCGTGCGTCGTCGAATGATTTGACACACCTGAAATCCACAGACGCGATCGTTCGTGTACGCGCTGAGACAATTCATTGCGTCGCGTCTCATATCAGACGAGCGCGTGATGCCTAAATCAACCTGTATCAATCCCAGGAGCGCCAGCGCGCTGCTCTGAGCGTCTTCCACTAAATTCTCGAACTCATTACTCTTCAAATTCGGATCACCGGCGTAGGGACTCAATTTACCCATGTTTATGATGACGTGTTGCGCCAGGCACGAGAGTCGAGCGCACGTCTCGCATCCCTCTCTGGTGCGCGCGAGCTCTTGAATCCACAACTCCATAACGAAGGCTGCGTGCACGGCGCCGACACTACTTCCAAACTCGTCGGTCTCGACATCAAACGCACCCCCAGCGCAATTTGGTTCATCGTCGCGAGCTTTGAACTTCGCGCGCGCGATTCGATTCGTCGTCTCGGCGAGCGAGAGACCGCCGGGAATGTCGGCGTAAAACTCGCGCTCGTTCACCACGGTGGGCGATTTTCCGTCCGCGATCGCGCGTCGACGCACGCGCAGACACAAAGTTATCCCCCCGTCGACGCTCTGACTCGACTCGCCGCGCCCACGCCGCCCACGTCCCGTCGTCGTCGTCGCCTCGTCGCCGCACCGCGCGAAGAGTTCGTACTCGACCCGATACGTCGCCGGTTCGCCATCCAAACGCGACGGTTCGACGAATTCGCATCGAACGTCTCGAACGATCGCTCGCGCGCGATTTGCATCATCGCACGTTCCCGGAAACGACCGTTCGTTCGCGTCAATCACAGCCCGCCCGCAGTCCCTCGCGCGTCTGTCGACGGCCGCCGTGAGCCAGACGGAACGTTTCACAGCGTCAGACGTGAAATATTCGTGTCGCATCGTGCGTCCGATGACAGATTTTCTCGTCGCCGCCGCTAATAATCGCAACACACTCTCACACGTCTCCCTAAACTCTAAGAAGGCTGTCACCGCCTCTCCGTGTGTAAACGCCGTGCCCTCGCCGCAATTTTCTAACACTTCGCGCATGAAATCCGCGATCCAATTCACCGCGCGAAACGTCTCGGCACCCTCGTCCTCGTCGCGAGAGCGGTCACCCTCTGTCACACCACCCACGCGATTCACGCGCACGCGATGCGCCGTATTTCTCAAGTACTCGGCGAAACGCGCGAAGACATCCACCCAGTGTCGCGCGTCGCACTTGCCAAAGGTCCACTCGAATGCGTCCCGTCCCGACAGTCCGTCGGGAAGCGCGACGGCGAGTAAATCATCCACGATTCGTCTCGTCTCGGGACTCTGCGTCGTCCGAAACAAACCCCACGTAAGAATACACGTCGTTACATTCGTCAGTCTCGTTCGTGCGCGCGCCTCGAACGCGCGTTCGCGCGAAGAGACGCGCGTTCCGTCGCGTTCGTCGAGACGCGCGTCGCGTCGCCTCGCCTCGCCTCGGCGTCGACGCACCGCATCCATTCGTCGTCCCGTCGTCTCCACCGATCCTCTCTCCCGCGTCATCGCGTCCCGCATCGCGCTCCCTCCCCCTCTCGCACCACCCTCGCCACCGTCTCCCGCTCTCGCGCGCGTCTCCTCGCGCGCCGTCGGCACGACCGACCGATCCTTCGATTCGCGTCGACCCGCGACGTCGACCGAGACTCCCACGACGACGCGGTCGCGTTCGAATTCGACGCGCGACGAACGACGACGTCTCCTCGCGAGCGCGCCGCGTCGGGGTCCGCGTGCCCGCGCGTCGAGGACTCCGTCGCCGTCTCGGCCCGTCATGCGTCCGCGCGTCTCCCGTCCCGTCGTGGGTCGGGTCGTGGACCGTCGGGGTGTATACAGATGTCTCGATACCGTCCACGCGTCCTTCTCTACGTGCGTACGTAGAGCGTCCCCGTCCCTCACGTTTTTTACCTTCTCGATGTGCGTGTGCGTGACGCGTACACTGGGACGAGCGCACCCCAACAGACGCGTGCGTGCGTGGGCATCCCCGAACCCTCGGCGTCCCCAACGAAAGACACCCGCGTGTGTGTAGGTTTAACTGAATTTCGATGGACGACCGACCCCGGAATCGACGACGCGCGCGACGACGGAGTGCGGAGGACGAGCGACGGGGACGCGCGGTGAGTGGTGCGCGCGCGTCGCGTCGTGGAGTCGTGCGGCGTCGTGCGGTGCGCGTGAGGGATGGCGACGCGCGCGGTGCGACGCGCGATGATGATGACGATGACGGCGACGCGTGGGGCGATCGTCGGTCGCGCGACGACGCGCGGGTCGTCGTCGAGCGCGTCGTCGAGGGAGAGGATCACGGCGGCGCCGATGGTGTACGTCAAGGGTGAAGAGATGACGGCGTACGTCATGGAGCTCATTCGGGATAAATGGATCGAACCGAGGGTGGACGCGAGCGCGTGGGAGACGTACGATTTGCGAGCGAAGAATCGAGACGATACGGAGGATCAGGTGCTGCGAGACGTCATCGCGGCGGGGAAGAGGATCAAGGCCATCTTTAAGGAACCGACGGTGACGCCGACGGCGGATCAGGTGAAACGATTGGGCTTGCGGAAGAGTTGGGGGTCGCCGAACGGAGCGATGCGACGCGGATGGAACGGAATCACAATCTCTCGCGATACGATTCACATCGAGGGCGTCGAGTTGGGATATGAGAAACCGGTGTTTTTTGAACGACACGCGGTGGGCGGAGAATACGCGGCTGGGTACAAGAACGTCGGTAAAGGAAAACTGACGACGACGTTCACGCCGAGCGAAGGACCCGAGGCGGGGAAAACCGTCGAGGTGGATTCAAGAGAGATCACCGACTCCGAGGCCGCCGTCGTGACGTACCACAACCCGTACGATAACGTCCACGATCTCGCGCGTTTCTTCTTCGGTCGATGTCTCGAGGCGAAGATTACGCCGTACGTCGTGACGAAGAAGACGGTTTTCAAGTGGCAGGAACCGTTTTGGCAAATCATGAAAAAGGTGTACGACGACGAGTTCAAGTCTAAATTCGTCGACGCCGGCGTGACCAAGCCGGACGACGAGCTCGTGCACTTGCTCTCCGACGCGGCGACGATGAAGCTCGTCCAGTGGACGCAAGGCGGATTCGGCATGGCGGCGCACAACTACGACGGCGACGTCTTGACGGATGAGCTCGCGCAAATTCACAAATCTCCGGGTTTCATCACCAGTAATCTCGTCGGTGTCGACGAAGACGGCACCCTCATCAAAGAATTCGAAGCCTCTCACGGTACCGTCGCCGACATGGACGAAGCGCGCTTGCGCGGCGAAGAAACCTCCCTCAACCCTCTCGGCATGGTGGAAGGTTTGATCGGCGCCATGAATCACGCCGCCGAGGTCCACGACGTCGACAAGGCGCGCACGCTCGCCTTCACCGCCAAGATGCGCGCCGTCATCCACCAACTCTTCCGCGAGGGCAAGGGTACTCGCGATCTCTGCGGACCGACCGGTCTCACGACCGAACAATTCGTCGACGCCGTCGCCCAACGTCTCGACGGATGATGGAAATACTACGCGAGCGTCCTCGATCGTCGTCGTCGTCGATACCCAAATTCACCGCCCACGACTCACCGCCCGTCGTCGCTCGGCGAGCCCGCACGCTTTTCTTCGCCCCCTCATCCCACCGCGCGTCACCGAACGCGACCACGAACCCTCAAATTTCTCTTTCCTTTGTTCGCCTCGCCTCCGTCGTCCCGACCCGCGTCCCGACCCGCGCAAACCCTGATCTCCTCCACACCTCGACCTCGACCTCGACCTCGTCCGCACACGCGCGCGCGACGCTCCGTCTCGTGAGAGCGCGACGGTGACGACGAGGACGATGAACTTCGCGGCGCAGGCGGCGGCGGCGAACGAGAAGAAAACCGCGGGCGAGCGCGTTCCGGTGACCGCGGTCGAGTTGGACGGCGGCGCGGCGCTCAAGATCATGACGCACTGCGCGGACGCGTCTCCCGGGAACGCCGCGGGTCAGTTGCTCGGATTGGACGTCGGAGGGAACTTGGACGTCACCGCGTGCTTTCCGTTTCCGCGGGTCGGCGGTGAGGACGATCACGAGGGCGCGTTCGCGGCGGAGGAGGGGGCGGAGTATCAACTCGACATGATGCGGTGCTTGCGAGAGATTAACGTGGACTCTAACGCGGTCGGATGGTATCAAAGCACGTATCTCGGCACGCATTACAACGGAGAATTAATCGAGACGTTTTTATCGTACTCGGAGAGCATCAAGCGGTGCGTGTGCGTGGTGTATGATCCGACGTACGCGGAGCAAGGCGTGTGCGCGCTCAAGGCGTTAAAGCTGAGCGAAAAGTTCTTGGAGGCGTACGATAAGGGTAAGCATGAGTTGACTCTGGAGAAGATTCACGAGAAAGGGTTAAAGTGGGACGAGATCGTGGTGGAGGTGCCGCTGACGATTAGAAATAGCGCGCTCGCGACGGCGGTGATGGGCGAGTTGGCGCGAAACAAGGAGGCAGAGCTCAACGAGACGGATTACGAACGCTTGGATCTGAGCACGGCACCGTTCGTGGAAGAAAACATGAAGTTGCTCGGCGAGTGCATGGAGGATTTTGCCAACGAACAACAGCGCGTGGCCTACTTCCAACGCAACATGCAGCGATACCATTCTCAACACGCGCACTGGTTGCACAAGCGTCGTCAAGAAAACGCGCGTCGTCGCGCCGCGGGTGAGGAGTTGCTTCCGGAGGAGGATCCCAACTACAAGGCGCCAAAGGCTCCGAGCCGCTTGGAAAACCTCTTGATCACCAACCAAGTCGCCGAACACGTCGATCACCTCGAAAACTTCACCACCAAGACGGCGGCCAAGCTCGAGTTGGTCACGGCGTTGCGCGGGGGCAACTGATTCACGTAGGCTCATCACTAATCTTGTTGAAACACCACACAACAATCCTTAGCATTCTCCGCGTCTCATTCGCCGCTTCCCCCGATCGCGTCGTCGCGTTCGCGATGGTCTTTTGTCGTTTGACTTTTTCGAGCTCGAGAAGATGTTCCCAGCCATCGAACGGACACGCATCCGCACACGCGCGCGCGCGACATGTCCCCCATCGTCGCCGCGCTCGCCCAGCGCATCGCGCCCGCGATCGCGCGCGCGCACGTCGCGTTCGAATCCCTCGAACCGCGCGTCGAGACGCTCGCCCGGTGGACCTCTCGTCTCTTCACCGGCGCCGATGACCACGCGGTGGCGCGCCCACTCTTCGCGTACTTTTACATCTCTCTCGCGTGTAACGCCGGCATCTTGCTCGCGTCGTTGGTGTTGTCGAGACGCGTCGTCGGCGTCGAACGGTTCGACGGCATGAAACCGCACGACCGCGTCACGTGGCACACCAACCTGTGCACGTTTTGGCCGGCGTTCGCGGTGACGGCGTACGCGCTCCCGGCGATTGTTGAATTCCGCGGTGATCCGAACTCGTTCTCGAGCGAGGTGTCGATGATGACGTCGAGAGGGTGTGGGATGTCCATCGGGTACATGACGTGGGATCTCGGGGTGATTTTGGCGCGATGGGAGGATCAGTTGAAGGCGTACGGAGGCGCGGGGGCGCTGTATCTCTTCATCGCGCACCACGTGTTTTCGATATTTTTGTGGCCGTACGCGCTGACGCGAGGGTTGTGCGCGTATCACATTAACTATTTTCTCGTGAGCGAGGTGACGAATTTTAACATGTCGCTGCGATGGATCTTATCGGCGCTGAAGATGTCGGACACGACGCTGTATCTCGTCAACGGATTGGCGTGGATTCCGTTGTTTTTGAGCGTTCGCGTGGCGGTGATTCCGAGACTGTTCGCCTCCTTCATCGGGTCGGATTGGAGCGTGTTCACGCCCGTCCAGCGTTGGGTGGCGCTGCTGACGCTTCCGATTCCGTCCATGTTGAATCTGTACTGGTCCAAGAAGATTGTTTTCGGCGCGCTGAAATTTCTCGCCACGGGCGAAGAGCCGGACGCCAAGAAGTCGCCGTCTCCCAAGAAAAAGAAGAAGAGAAACTGAGCGCGCATCGTATAACGCGCGTTCGAAGTAGCCGTACTAGCAGCCGTACTAGCACATTGTTCATGTTACAATCCTTGATTCATCGGGACGCGCGCGCAACGCGAAAAAAGCGAGCGACGAGAAACCGTCTCGCCGCTCGACGACTATCCGATCGGAAATCCCGACACGATCCCACGCGCCTGAAGCTCTGCGTACGCGTTCACCGCGAGCGCAATCATCGCAATTCGTCCGTGAATCATCTCTTTCCTCGCCGTGAACACTCCACCCGTCGCGCCGATCGGATAACTCTTCGGCTCGCCGCCGTACCTCTCTCCCAGCGCGCTCGGCGCGAAACTTCCCGCCGTCACCACTCCGATCACGATCGCCATCAGCACCACGTGATCGTGCGCTTGCGTCAACACATCATCATGCGTTCCATTCGGCGCGTATTTATTCCACAGCGTCACCGCCGCGCCCACCTGCGCGCACCGTCCGTTGACGGTTTCCGGCGCCCACCCGGCGAACGCCATCACCTCCCAGGGACGTCGTCCCTCTGTTCTCTTCCCCACGGCGCGCGACGACGTCGTCTTGGCGCGCTCGAGCGCCTCGCGCGTGGGAACGGTGACCCCGTCCGGGGCGCCCACCGCGCGAGGTTTGGAGACGACGGCGCGCGCGCGTCCGGGAGTCGTCGTCGACGTCAGGGATGATGACGTCGTCGACGACGATGACGCGTCGCCGCCGCCGTCGCGCGATGATCTCGCGCGCGAGAACGGGCAGGGTGGGAGCGAACACGATCGCGCGTGCATCGCGGCGGTCCGTCGGCGTCTCGCGTCGGTCGCGCGCGCGTGAATGACGACGAGTGTGTGTCGGCGCGACGCGCGGGTCCCGTCGAGACGACGGCGTCGCGTCGAGGGAGGGACGGATTCGTCGAAAGATGGACGGAACGCGTCTCTCGTGGTGGATTACAAGGGTCGACTCGCCTCGACGTGGACTCGTTTCGACGGTGGTGAAGAAGGAAATTAGGCCGGCGCGCCGGCACACGCGCGCGCGCAAAACGCCGCCCACGCGGCGAATTTCGTCTTGATGAAGACGTAGAGCCAATACAGCGAGCCGTTGGGTTGAATGCTCGTCATGAAGGTGACGAACACGGAGAGACTGGTGAAGAGTAAACCGTACGTGGCGATGCGCTCGTTGATGCGCTGGAGACGAACCTCCACGGAGGCTTGCACGAGGGACGTCGTGCGCTCGAGCGCGTCGCTGAGAATTTTAGCCTGTTCGGCGACGGCGTTGATGGTGCTCACGGCGGGATCGATGCGCTTCTTGACGAAGAGCGGTAAGAATCGAATCTCGTACCCGAGTCGGGTGAAACCGGCCTCGCCGAGACGGAGATCGATGAGCTCGAGGTAGGACGCCACGGTCAAGGCGACGAGCTTTGTTCTCGTCACGAGTTGCGTGATGGCTTCCTCGAGCTCGGTGATTTGCGTCACAAAGTTTTGTTGATCCTTGTGCCCGCGCGATGTCGCTTTTGAACGACGAAGCTCGCGAGATAACGCCTCGTAGCGCTCGTTCAGGCCGGCCAGGAGTTGAAACTTTGACTTGGCGTTGGGGAGACGCTGTAAAATCAACAGGCGGTACTGTTCGAGCGCGAAGAATCGTTGCAATTGACGCCCCGCGCGGATGAAGGTGGCTTCTCCCGGCGGCACCACGACGAGCGTTGACATCGCTCCGAACTCATCGAGCTCGTAATTGGCAAACATTCTGCTCCCGTCGCCGATGTCGCACCCCACGAGCGATCCGGCGTCCCACTCCATCGCCGCGTTGTCCTCTATCTCCGTCGCGTCAGTCTCGCCGCGCTTCGCGTCTCCGGACGACCCGAGGGTGCGTCGAATGTCGTTTAACTCCTTCAACGACGGCACACGCGTCTTCGGCGCTTGCGACAACTGTCGGAACACGGCGTGATTCACCAGGAATACCTTTCCCGGAATCTGCGACAACCAATCCGGAGGCAACAACCACTGCCAAGGCGTAACCTTCGCGCCCAGTGCCGCCTTCATGTTCCCCGGTCCGTTCAGCGTCAGCGTCTCGAACTCTGTGTGTCTCTGCATTCGAAGATTAAACCCACCCCCCAGATTCAGCGTCACGTCCGACCATCCGCGCTCGATTCCGTCCAACGTCTCCTCCACTTTTTCCATGGGCATGGTGTAGTGCGCGAGCAACTCCTCGATGCACTTTCGGTGCGCCATCCCCTCCTCTCGCGTGAACTTCCCGGTCTCATCGTACTCTCGGTACCACGCGATGTGTAAAACCTCCCCTTTCAGCGGTACAAACGGTCTCGAACGCGTCTCCGCGCTCAGCGCGCGCCGCTGCCCGAGGCCCCTATCCGTCGTCGGCATCAATTTCTTCTCCATCGCCGGCGTCTCCTCCTCCTCCTCCTCCTCCTCCGTCTCGTCCATCGACGCACTCGACGACGATACCGCCTCACCATCGCGACTCACCGCGTTCGTCGCGTTTTCACTCGCCTCTTCCTCCGCCGCCGCGCTCGCGCTCGCGCTCGCGCCGTCGCCGCGCCGCCGTCGTCGTCCCGCGTCGTCCTCTTCCATCGCGCGCCGCGTCGCGCGGCCGTCCATCGAGAGACGACCGATGGCGACGCGCGCGACGCACCCATCCCGTCCCATCCTCGTCGTCGTCGTCGTCGTCGTCGTCTCTCGACGACGACGACATCCACCGCACCGCCGCTCCATCCTTTCCCACGCCTTCCCACGCGCGCGTCCGTCGCGTCTCCCCACCACGACGCGCGTCATCGTCGCCGACGTCATCGTCGCCGCCATCGATCGAGTCGTCGTCCGCGCGCGTCCTCCCCGCGCGCGTCGCGCGCTCGCGAGACGGTCGACCGAGGCGCGCGCGCGGGCCCGTGCCGAGGGACTCTTTCCACCGTTCACGACTCATACCGCTCATAGGAGAAGGACCTCGGACGCCATCAAATGTGAAACCGCGAAAGGATAGCGCGCGCGGTCCGGGCGCGACGCCGCAGTCGTCGCTCGCGCGCGCGATGACGACGCCGAGCGCGCGCGAGGGCGCCGGCGCGTTTCGATGTCGTTCGCGTCGTCGTCTCGCGTTTCGTCGTCTCGCGACGCGCGCGCGCGCGACGTCCGGAGACGGGGACGCGGACGGGTCGACCGCGCGCGGGGACGCGAGCGAGACGACGACACGCGAGGAGGAGGCGGCGGGGGAGGACGCGACCGCGCGCGATGAACCGTCGTCGTCGCGTCCTCGTCGTCGGTACGTGAATCCACACGCCAAGAGAGAGATCATGCGCATGAACGACGGCTCGGAGCGAGAGATCCTCGTCGACGGACGGTTCGCGTGCGCCAAGTGCGCGCGAGGGAGTTCGTGTTACGTCGTGCACAAAGCGACGAGCGCGGTGGCGAAGATGCGAACGAGGCGAAGATATAACGATGGACGAAAGGGGAGGCGTGGGAGAGGGAAACATGGGCGGGAGAGGAGTCGCGCGAGGGACGGCGCGGATCCGCTGGGCGCGGCGACGGCGTTGGTGAGGGATGGACATCGACCGACGAGAAAGACGTTTACGGCGGTGATTGCGACGTTAGGGGCGATGGGAAGGGCGAAAGAGGCGTTGGAGGTCGTGCCCATGGTGGAGGAGTACGGAGAGGAGGCGGATGTGGCGGTGTGGAACGCGTGCGCGCACGCGTTTTGCGCGAGCGGCGATCCCGCGGGCGCGGAGAAAATCGCGGATAGAATGGCGAGTGAGGACGGCGTCGGGGTGAACGGGGCGACGCATCCGGAGATTATTTATACGTACGCCAAGAGAGGGGAGTTGAATAGAGTTTATAGATTGATTCGTCGCATGAATAGCGCGCACGGGGTGATTCCGGACGAACGCGCGTACAACGCCTTTTTACGGGGATTGTGCGAGACGGACGCCCTCGAGGACGCCGAGGAGGTGTTGCGACGATGGAACAACGAAAAGTTTGATTTAGAGCGTCAGAGTGATCGAGGCGGTCAGGTGTCGAAACCATCCGCGGCGTCGTACGGGTTAGTCATCGACGGATGGGCGCGGCGAGGAAACATGCTCGCCGCGCGCAAGCTGTTGCAGCAAATGCAGTGGGAGCGCATCGTGCCCTCTCTGCCGCTGTTCAACATGCTCATAGACGGGTACCTGAAACAAGGAAACATGGGCGCCGCGGAGAACATGTTCCGCGAGCTCGTGTCGGGCGGAACGTGGGACATGGAGTCGCTCAGAATCAAGCCCGACACGGTGACGTACACGCTCTTCCTCGATCATTGGGCCGACGAGGGCGAAGTGGACGCGTGCGAGCGCATCTTCAAAAAGATGGAGCGCGAAAACGTGAAACCTGACGTGACGTCGTTCGGAACGCTGGTCAAGGCGTACGCGCGCGCGCGCGATCCGGACGGCGCGGAGGCGGTGCTCGATAGACTGGACGACGCGCGCGTCGAACCGTCGGTGGCCATCTACAGCGCCGTCGTCGCGGCGCACTGCACAGTCGGCGACATGTCTCGCGCGCGAGACGTTCTCGATCGCATGGTGGATGTGGGTTTACGACCGAACGAGCGCACGTTCGCACACTTTGCGTGGGGTTACGGCCAATTGGAGGACATCAACGGCATCGTCGAGGTGGCGAGGTTGATGCTCGCCAACGGTCTCAAGCTCAAGGGTGCGAATCGTAACGGCATCGTTCGCGCGTGCGAGGAGTGCGGGATGAACATGAGCGCGATTCGAATACTCTTGGACCGAATCAGCCCCGAAGTATCCGCGCGAAAAGGTGTGTGGACACGAGACAACGGCGCGAAATCGGACGCGGCGGCGGAACGAGGCGCGGCGGCGAAGACTCGCGACGACGTCAACGTCGACGACGCTCGCGACGATGACGACGACGACGACGCCATCGTCACCAAAGAAATCCACCTCCCCCGACCGACTTTAGAGACCACCGCATCCGAGGACGGTCCTCGCGAGGTGCGCGCGCGCGCCTCGAGATTCGGCGTCTCGGCGCGCCGCGCGCCGCCGCCTCGACCGCGACGACTCATCCTCGGCCGACGTCCCATCGCGACGTCCCTCGCGCCCCTTCGCGCGTCCCGCGCGACCGCCCTTTAGTACCCCTTCGCATTAAATCACGCACGCACTCGCATTCACGCACGCAATCGACGCGCCTTCCCTCCCTCCCTCTTCGTCCCGGCGCGCGGCGAAAAAGTGCACGTCATGATGATGATTCGCGCCGCCGTCCCCAGTGTTCGCCGCGCGTCCGCGCGCCGCGCCCGCTCGCGAAGAAAACGCGCGCGCGGTCTCCACCGACATGTCCGCCCTTCGCGTGCTCGCCGGCGATGAGATCGGATACGTGCGCGCGCTCCAAACGAACCCAGCCGCCGCCGACGACGAGGCTGAAGATTTACGGCTCGTCGGCAAGTTCGGCGCGCTCGATCGACGTCGAGCGACGGTGAAGATTCGTGCGGTGTGTGAACTGGACGAACCGGACGCGGGAAAGTGGACGCGCGCGGTGTGCGCGCGACGAGGGGGCGTGGTGGAGATTTTGGACGCGCGGAGCGGGACGGCGGCAGCGGCGGCGGCGACGGCGAACGGGGACGTCGTCGACGCGCACGCGTGGACGAGGTCGGAGGGGTGCGGTGGTGGAGACGGGCGCGGTGCGTCGTACGACGTCGTCGTCGTTCGAGCGACGGGTGATGTGGACGTGTGTGGACTCGGCGTCGGCGCGGAGGAGTGGGAGACGCGCGCGACGTTCAAGGCGATGGAAAACGCGACGAGCTCCGATCTGGACGCGCGTTTCGGGCGTCTGGTTATCGGTGGTAAAGGTCAAGGGTGCGACGTGATGGTGTACGAGGCGGAGACGGGAAAGAGGCTGTACAAGGCGAAACCACCGCCGCCGAATTGGCTGGGATACAGAGCGCCGCCGTGGGTGAGCGCGACGTGCTTCGCGTCCACGAGCGAGTGTGTGCGTTTCTTCGTCGGCACGGGTGAGCATAGATTTAGACATTACGACACGCGCGAGGCTAAGCGCGCGGTGTTGGATTTGGACGTCGGTAAAACCGTCATCACGAGCGTCGCGAGCTCTTTGGATGGCTCAGAGGCGTACGTCGCCAACGCGCGCGGAGCGTTTGAAATTATCGATCTTCGCGCGGGAAAATCGCGAGGAAAGTTCAGGGGAAACTCTGGAAGTATTCGCCAGATTTCCGTGCACCCGAACGGCGCGCACGTCGCGTGCGCGGGATTGGATCAGTACGTGCGCGTGTACGACGTCAAGACGCGTAAATGCGTCGCGAGCGCGTACGCCAAACAACCCCTCACCTCCATCGTTTTCGACGCGCACACGCCCGAATTTGAGGCTCAAAACGTCAAGAAATCAAAGAAATCAAAGAAACGCGTCGACGAGGATTTGGTCGTCGACTACGACGTCTCGGCTAAAAAGAAGAAGAAGAAGAAGAAGAAGAGCGCCGAACGTCTCGCCGCCGAGGAGGAGAACGCCTTCGCCAAGAAGAAGAAGAAGAAGAAGAAGAGGAATTCGCCAGGGACGGTGCGCTACGACGACGACGAGTAGAAGACGCATTCATTCACCCCGGCGTCGTGTCAATACACAACATCACTACGGATAGCCATTACGATTACTATTAGTGCACGACGCGCGCGCCGGTCCCGCCGAACGCCCCTCTCTTTGAAAACCTCATCGCCAACGACTCCTCCCCTCCGACCGCGCGCGAACCACCGTCCGCCCACGCGTTCGCGTTCGCCGTCTGTCGTCCCTGCAAAGCCCACAGCACGCACGCGAGGATGGCCAACACCACCAACTTCCACAGCTTGTTGCTCAACCGCTGCTTCATCATCGGCATCCCGCGCACGCGCACCTCCCCCCCGCGCAACAAATCTCGCACGCGCGGGTTCAGCACTTCCTCGGGGTCCACCACGCGCGCCGGTACCGCCGACGTCGACGCACCGGCGCCGTCACGACGCGACATGCATGAAATTCGAGAGTGCCGTCGCGTCAGACTTTGCCGCGAACGTCCAATGTTCGCGCGCGTCTGTCGCGGTCTCTCGCGCGCGGTCGCGCGCGCGACGCCGATCGAATCCACGGAGACGCGCGCGCGCGCGTCCGCCCTCGCCGCGTCGCGCGCGACGCTCGCCGCGCGCGCGACCGACGACGCGCGCGGTCGGTTACCCGCGCGCGCGTACGGGTCGAGCTCGCGCTCGACGACGGTGAAAAAACCGTCGAAAGGGGCGGGGGCGACGTCCGCGCGCGCGGTGGAGATCACCATCGTCGATGACGGCGCGTCGCGGGAGGTGGATCGCGGACTCACGCCCGCGGGGGCGGTGGAACTCCTGGACCGACACATCGTCGGGCAGAGAGACGCCAAGCGGGCGTGCGCCGTCGCGCTGCGAAATCGATGGCGAAGGCATAAGATCGCGAAACCGATGAGCGAAGAGATCGTGCCGAAGAATATATTGATGATCGGACCGACGGGATGCGGGAAGACGGAGATCGCGCGACGATTGGCGAAAATTACGGATTCGCCGTTCGTCAAGGTGGAGGCGACCAAGTTTACCGAGGTTGGATTTCACGGACGGGACGTGGATCAAATCATACGCGATTTAGTGGATAACGGGATCGCGCTGACGAAACAAAAGATGCGAGCGAAATTTGAAAAGTACGTGTCCGAGATCATCGAGAACAAAATTTTAGATTTCATCTGCGGCGAAGGGGCCAACGACGAGACGAGGGAGGCGTTTAGGTCGCTGTACAGAGACGGGACTCTGGACGATCGCACGATCGAGGTGGAGCTTCCGGACGCGGGCGGACAAAACATGAAAATCGATCCGAGCGGTGGTCCGATTCCGATTCACGAGCTCGTCATCAAGGTTGACAAGTTGTTTGGGAATCGAAAGAGCACGTCCAAGAAGAAGATGACGGTGGCCGAGTGTAAACCGTTAATCGAAGAGATGGAGTTTGATAATCTGTTATCCGCCGAGGCGATCGCGAAAGAAGCGATCACGTCGGTGGAAAACGATGGGATCGTTTTCATCGATGAGATTGACAAGATCGTGTCGTCGAGCGATTATCGTCACGGGGCGGACGCGAGCTCGGAGGGAGTCCAACGCGACTTGTTGCCAATCATCGAGGGTTCGGTGGTGAGCACCAAACACGGTAACGTGAACACGGACCACATCTTGTTCATCGCGTCCGGTGCGTTTCACAGCGCCAAACCGAGCGATATGCTCGCGGAGCTTCAGGGCAGACTTCCCATTCGCGTGGAGCTCAAAGGCTTAACGGAGCGCGACTTGTACAGAATTTTAACCGAGCCCGAGATGAACATGATCGAACAACAGCGAGCGCTCATGAAGACGGAGGGCATTGATTTAGTTTTCACGAAAGAAGCGGTGGAATACATCGCGAACATCGCCGCCAAGGTGAACAAGACGGTCGACAACATTGGCGCGAGACGCCTGCACACCGTCCTCGAGCGCATCGTCGAGGAGCTCTCCTTCTCCGCGCCCGAGAGGTATTCGAAATTCGTCGCGGACGGCGGTTCGGGCCAACTCGAGGTCAAGGTGGACGTCGAAGACATCGACAAGGCGATCGGGTCGATGCTCAAGCAGGAAGACTTGAGCAGGTTTGTACTTTAGAGTTTTTCTTCCTTTTAACAACGATTTAACAACTTGAACATTTCTCGCGGCGCGCGCTCACGTCACCATCGGCGCCTCCGTGTTCGTCTCGATGCCCGTCTTCGTTTCCACGGTTTCGTTCGGCGCCTCCATCACTCCTCGTCCCTCGTCGTCGTCGTTCGCGGTTGTCGTCGACGTCGGCGGCGGGACGGGTTCCTTCTCCTTCTGCGTCGGCCGCACGTACGAGGCGCTGTACGCTCGCCCGCGTCGCGACAGCATGCCATACAGACGTTCGTAATACGTTTCGAACTCCTCCCGTTCCGATTGCGCGTACTTTTCGATCGCCCTCACGCCCTGCCCGCCCATCACGTCGTACATTCGCGCGCACCCCCAGCACAAAAATGTGCTCGTACACCCGGCGTTCTTCCCCTTGTTGATGAAGACATCGAACCGTTCGGGCGGTTGACACCGCTCGTGATACATGAATTCACAGTGAAAGCACTCGTGCATGATGCCGACGTCGCGCTTATCCACGATGCACGAATAAATCCCGCCGCCGCAGCTTCGACACGCGCCGCGCGTGACATCCTCGGGATGCGCGCGTTCGTACTCCCAAAAATACAACTCGTACGCCGTCAACAAACGATTCCCACAGTCCGTCATCGTGTGATTCTCGTAATAATTATGCATATTTTGAAACACAAACGTCCCTCGCACGCGTTCCTTTGCGCTCTCGCGCGAGACGAATCCGCCCACCGCGCACACCTGTCGATAAAAGTGCAACGGATCGAACGGCGCCCCCGTTCGCGAAAACACTCTGTCCAACGCCGCCCACGCCTTTTCCCAATCTCTCCCTCTCCTCTCGTGAAACATCATGAAATCATACATGAAATCCTCCAACGAACACTTCGCCAGCGCCGGTCGTCGCCACGTCGTCGACGCGCTCGCCGGTCGCGTTCCACGACTCACCACCGGTCGCCGCGTCTCCTCGACGGCATTCGCTCGACGCGCGTCGTCCTCAACGTCCTCAACGTCCGCGCGCGCGATCGTTCGAGCCTCACCATCGTCCTCGCGCGCGTCACCGACGTGTTTTTCATCGTCGTCACCTTTTTGAAAAATCATCCCCGCCTTCGCGTCATCTTCCCTCGTCTCCGTCTCCGTCGCCGTCGCCTTCGGCTCGTCCTCGCGATCGCGCGACGTCTCGACCGCGTCGCGCTCTCGCGCGTCGTCCATTCGAACCCCCTCTTCCGCGCGTCGCCTCTCTTCCGCGCGTCGCCGTGTGGCTTCAGACACCGACGCGACGTTCGACCGATGTTCAACACGCTCGGGAACCTCTTCGCGAGCGGACCGAGGTTGAAATACGATCTCGAGGGTTCGTTCGGGGACGTCGCCTCGTTCGGCGCGTGGACGCACGCGCGCGGGAGGTGTCAGGTGCGTTCGTCGGCGGGAGAAGATTGATCGATGATGTCATCCGTTCGCGCGATGAGCGAGGCGCGCGCGAGCGCTCGAGGACGGACGCGCCGATGGACGCGAGAAGAAGGTTTTGATCGTCCCTCGGCGACGCGCGACGAAGCGAGCGCGATGAGAAGGGATACTGACGAGGGACGACGACGACGCGCGCGATCGCAGGAAACCGGGGACGCGGTGTCGGTGTTTACGTTTCGAGGCGACGCGCAGCGAGATCGGGCGAGGATCGAGATCGCGAAGAATGGTGTGAAACGATTGAAGACGATACGGCACCCGAACGTGCTGTTGATGAAGGAGACGGTGGAGATTGAGAGCGGGAACGAGATTACTATTCACGTGGTGACGGAGGCGACGACGCCGTTGGAGGCGCATTTGCGAGAGGCGCCGCCGGGAACGGAGGCGAAGAGGGACGATTATTACGCGTTGGGATTGCGAGAGATCGCGACGGCGGTGTCGTTTTTGAATAATGATTGTAAACTCGTACACGGCGGGGTGAGTCTAGCGGCGGTGGTGGTGACGGAGAGGTTGGATTGGAAGTTGCACGGGTTTGATTTGTGCAGCGAGTTGGAGTCCATCGGACACGGCGTCAACGGGGACGCTAAGCTGATCAGAGGGGCGTTCTTGGTGCCGGATCAGTACAAACCGGAGGAGTACAGGCGCGGGGATTGGGTGAGCATTCCGGAGGGGCCGCCGTGGGCCATCGACGCGTGGGGGTTGGGATGTTTGATTCAAGAGGTGTACAGCGGTGGACGACTTCGCGGAACGGATCAGCTTCGAGAGATTGATCACATTCCTAAGTCTCTGTTGAAGGATTACCAGCGTCTTCTCGGTTCGCAACCGACGAGACGGTACAATCCGAAAAAGCTCGTCGAGAACGCGGCGCTGTTTTCGAATAAACTCGTGGAGACAATCACGTTCATCAACAACCTGGCGCTCAAGGATTCCATCGAAAAGGAACGCTTCTTTGGGCACTTGCCGCGCGTCTTGGAGCAACTCGACCAAGCGCCGGTTCAGAAGAAGATTTTACCCATGCTCTGCGACGTCTTGTCCTTCAACCAAGCGCCGCACCACGCCGTGTTGCCCATGCTCATCGCGGCTGAGGGCATTTCGCGAGAAAAGTATCAACAGATCGTCATCCCCACCGTCATGAAGCTTTACGAGAGCCAAGACAAGGTGTTCCGTCTGGATTTGTTGGAACACTTGAACAAGTACGCGGAGTACGTGCCGGACGAGAAGATGGACGAGCCGCTCTACGAACGCATGAGCACCGGTTTCACGCACGCGGATTCCAACGTGCGCGAGATGACGCTCAAAGGCGTGCTGACGCTCGTGCCGAGACTCTCCGAACGCGTCATCACCGCGTCGTTGTTGAGACACCTCAGCACACTGCAAATCGACGCGGATCCGGCGATTCGCGCCAACACCACCATTTGTCTCGGAAACATCGCGCAACACTTAAATCAAGCCACGGCGAAGCGCGTGTTGCTGAACGCGTTCACGAGATCATTGAAAGACGCGTTTCCTCCCGCGCGCATGGCGGGTCTCATGGCGCTCGAACACACGACGCAATACTACGAACCTACGGAGGTGAGTCAGCGTTTACTCCCGGCGGTGGCGCCGTTGTTGACGGACATCGAAAAGGATGTGCGCGAGCGCGCGTTCGCCGTGTTGGAACTGTACGTCGATAGTTTAAAGAGACACTCGAGCGCGCTGGAGCGCGGACCCGAGGCGGCGGCGGCGCACGTCGAGGCGGAGCAAAAGAAGGGACACGCAAACGCCGCGAAGCGCGCCGCCAACATGCTCTCGTGGGCGGTGAATATGGCGGCGAATAAAATAGGCGGACCCGAGGAAGAACACGCGCCGGTGGATCTTCAAAACGAAGCGTTGATGGCGAAATCGTTCAGCTCGGCGGCACCTCCCCCCAAGTTGTACGGCGAGAGTCCTCGCACGTCGACGCAAAACACACCGGCGACGTCCCTCGGTCCTTCGCC
>Ga0208410_1000258_pt1 | contig 32381 bp, 31 predicted proteins | sample ETN02SmetaG_3_FD_185787 | JGI IMG/M metagenome (GOLD analysis project Ga0208410, IMG submission 185787) | Marine microbial and viral communities from oxygen minimum zone, Eastern Pacific Ocean - ETNP2014F10-02SV257 (SPAdes) (version 2) | ecosystem: Environmental > Aquatic > Marine > Oceanic ... | reverse complement strand
TGGCGGACTACCTACGAGGGACCATGGTGGAGCCCTCTGCCCACCATGTCTTCTGACGCGGCCTCCAGAATATTGAGCTGAAAATACCAATGAACAGTCCGCCCAAGATAAGATTGAGCCAACCCTCGTTAATGTATCCAGGACTGGCATTGAAGTACGCCCATGTGAAGGAGGGGATTATTCCGAGAGCCAGAGATATCGCTATCTCTTCAATTACCAGTGACTTCCTATTTGGCTGACTGATTGGAAGCCTTGGGGCCAGCGGACTTGGGTCGTTTTCCCTTCTAACCAAACGGACAGACGCTGGACTGGGGGAGTTCACGTTGATGAAAACAGACTTTGGCTTGCCCTTGAACCACCCCCTGCATGCCAGTACGGTCCAATCTTCCTCCACCCAAGGGCGGCCATCACAAATCTTCCCCCAATAGCTGCCCCTAATCCTGTCTGCCAATTCTTCGATGTTTCCATTTTGTCCAGTTATGGCCCCTCTTTCAAGGGCGAGTTGCCATTCTGATTCTGATGCCAACATTGAATGCCCCTCCTCAATTTCCTTGTCAGCGAGTTCACGACTGACCATTTCTCGTGATATCTGGAATCTGTAGCCAATCCTGGACTCATGCCTGGGCTGTGGGCCACCGGACAAGAGGGCCCTGTTGTCGGAGCCCACATAGGTGGATCCCGGATCGACCCATACCCACTCTATTTCAGACAAGGGATCACCCTTCAACCAATTCTCCTGTCTGAATGGACCACTGGGATGCGTACACATTGTCATTGGAGAGTAATTCTTTGTGATTACCCCTCTCGACTATTGCCCCATCGACCATAGCCACTATCTCATCTGCATTTCTAATGGTTGCTAGACGGTGGGCGACAGCGATTGTGATCCTCTTCTTACTGCCGTTTGAGCCCCCGAATAAGGACTGCTGAATCCTCTTCTCGGTTTCAGCATCCAAGGCGGCACTGGCTTCGTCCAGGATTAGCAAGTCGGGGTCGTTAAGGAGAGCCCTGGCAAGACTCACCCTAGCCCTCTGTCCACCAGATAGCATCACTCCACGGTCCCCGACCATGGTGTCCATTCCATCTGGCAGCTCCGATACGAAGTCACTGGCCCCTGCCAAATCTAGTGCACGATTTATCTCATCTTCACTGGCATCTCTGGCATAAGCAACATTCTCACGAATAGTTCCGTAGAATAGAAAGGGGTCTTGCGAGACAAAACCCACTCTGGCTCTGACTGACGAAATCGAATAATCGTTTATATCGACCTCATTGATCAATATCCTGCCTTGCTGTGGCTCGTAGAATCTCTCAATGAGTTTCAGTATCGTGCTCTTGCCGGCACCGGTGTGGCCCATTACCCCGAGGAAGTCTCCCGATATCGCGTTGAAGGATATTCCATTTAGCACGTTTGACTCAGATGTTGGATAGGCAAATGACACGTTGTCGAATGAGATGGACTTTATTGGCCCGTCCAGAGAAATTGCATCTTCTCTATCAAAAATGGAGGGTTCCAGATCGATGATTGCGAATACCCTCTTCGAGGCTGCCTCGCCTTTCTGAAGCTGGTTTAGGAGCATCCCCAGGATGAACATCGGCATTGTCATACGAGTCGAAATAAGGAGGAAGGTTACGAATTGGCCAATCGTTATTTCTCCTGATTGCAAAACCCAGCCACCTGCTGAAACGAGGAGTCCGAATGAGACTCCAGCTACTACGTAAATCCCCGGAATGAACCTGTTCCTCAGACTGGCGGCATGTATTGCCTGATCCCTGTAATCGCCACTCTGCCTTTCTATCCTAGAACCCTCGAAGCCTGTGGCATTGTAAGCCTGTACCACTGTGATTCCCGAAAGTACGTTTTCTAGAATAGCGACGATCCCCCCTGTACTCTCCCTCTGCTTCCGGTACCTTCTCTGAACTCTAGTCGAGAACCAAACTACCATTGGAACAATTAGGACCAAGGGGGCGAAGAGGATTAACGCCAATGTTGGAGCCATCCAGAACATTATTCCGAAAGCGGTGCTGAATGTCATCACGATTCTAATCATACTAGTGCTCGCATCTGAGATGATATCCTCTAACTGAGCTACATCCGCGGAAAGTACGGACATTAGATTCCCCGTTTGCCTCGTCTCGAAATATGACGCCTCCATGGCCATCAGGGAATTTGTAGCGTCCATTCTGATGTCATGCTGGGCCTTGTATGCCGTTGACTGCCAGAGTTGGTTGCTTAGTCCTTGGAAAATGGCGAGGAACGTGAAACAAGTCATAATGAGGAGTCCGAAGCCAAGCTCAACTGAGTTTACGACTCCTATTGATGGAATCAGGTCCGAAGTCACGATAGCCTCGACCCTTGAGTCTGTGAACGTGTCGTCCCTGTAGTAGTCGGCTGCCATGCCTATCGCTATGAATGGTATCAAATCGAAGGCCCTAGCAGCTCCATTGGCTGCTATTCCCCCAAGGGCCCTCCTCCAGTATCTCTTGACATAGGGAAAGATTCTCCAAATCTTTCGGCCCACTAATTGCTTCTCGTCCGAGATATCAGAGTCATCCTTGCTGATGGCAATTACAGGTCCTTCATTTTCAGAAGCCTCCTCCCCTCCTGAAAGTTCCCTAGGGAGGCTGATGCCCATGGGCAGAGGGGGGAGACTGGCGCGTTTAATGCTTCACTGGAAATTTTCCAGTATGGTGCGCCCGCCGGGATTTGAACCCGGGACAAGAGGTTGGAAACCTCTTGTGATAACCCCTTCACTACAGGCGCGATGGCTTTGCGAGCGCAGGGCCTCTCTAAACCGATTCGGTTTGGAGGGGTCGCTATCTCTCGCCTTGAAAAGAGATGTGTGCTTCGGAGCGTTATGCTTGCGAGGCAGAGGCTTGGAATCGTGATGATGATTGTATTCATGCCGGCAAATGGGCCTTTCTGGAGGATGGCAATTGACGCACTCGATATCGGCATGGAATTCAGTGACTCTGCATTCTTCGCCTATTCGATTCTCCTTTTCATCATTGGAGGGATTCTTACTTTCACACCCAAAACAAAATTTGGATGATTCAGTGATATATTTCGTTAGGCCAGTTCTCGTGCACATTGAGCATAAGGGACGTAACCTCTTCCTCCTCCCACCCCAATTCAAGCAAATACGAGCAGAGTTGTTGAGTCCTCTTTGGCACGGTTTTGGGTCCGAGGACTGCACCGGGCCTATTTGGATCGTCTAGGAAGTCAGTCTCCATCCCCCACATAGAATCCGAGTGAGGGAGGGTTTCCACTATTCCCTCTATGCTGCCATTCCCCATATTCACCGTAGACGAGAGTTGGCTCGTGTGCTCTCGACTAATATTTGGGGGCGAGAAATGCCTGACTGCACTTGATCTTGGAAGTCCTGACGAGTCACAAAGCTTGGAGAGTTCCTTGCATGTTTCCGCCCCTCTGTCCTCGACATGGAGTTGTATTGGGACTTTTTCTCCAGCGGCCATGGACATTATCTCCAATAGAGTCTCATTTGCCGAATTCCACCTCTCTGAATCTACTGGGTAATGCGGGCGGCCCACTTCGCCCAAGCAAACAGCGTCTCCAGATTCGATAAAATCCAAGGCAAGTCCGACAGCCTCGATGTGCAACTCAGTCGATTTCTCCACCCCTATCTCGTTCGATTGGATGTCCCAAACCACTGGATGTGGGCCCAGAGTTACATCTACATCGATTCCCACACGAGTCCTCACTTTCTCAGCCATTGAGATAGTTTCTGAGTAGGCCGATTTGTACCCCTCAGAATCCAATGGCAGAGAGTCTGAAAATCCTGGCTTGTGGACCAGCATTATCGATGTGCCGCCACATTGGGCAAATTCGCGAGCTGCATCTAGGAACCTATTTTTTGGATCCAAATGCATATGCTGATCCATTATTGGGCCAGTCCAGATGCCGCCTTCCAGCATTTTCTCACGCCAATGCTCCCTCGTCCTCTAATTGGCCAGCCCAGTGGCGTACAGCCATCTCAGCTATTCTCCTTGATGATTGGCCGATTACGACTCCTCGGCCATTATTGTACAATATTATGGTCGCCCGGTGAAGAGTGGCTTCGATCCTCAAGGCCCCGATCCGCTCATCCATCGAAATATCATCGAACCTCCTGGACGCGATGTCGTCGATAACCGCCTTGCCTAATGAGAAACTAACTAGCATCTCACCTGTTTCCATAGAAAGGCCGTCGATTGTCTGTCCGAGTGTGAGTAATAGCTCCTGAACTGCTAGCTCTGCTACTTCCGCTCTTGCAAGGCCATGGACGAGGATCGCTCCACTTGGCTCTATGACGTAGGTAGCCCTTGGCTTCTCGTGAGAAATTACCACGTAGTCACCACTCCTTGAACCGCCCGTCAGTGAGACTGCCTCACTATGAACAACGGGTATTGAAGGCGTAAACCTGAATGTCTGAGTCTCAGTGACAAAGGAGGGCGAGGAGGTCATTCCTGAGACCCCCACACAATGCTCTCAGGGACGGGCCAACCAGATAATGCAGTCGCAATCGAGGGGAGTCTTGCTTGGTGAACGGGTACCATCAGAGTAGCCTCCTGTGCTTTCTCGTCATCAACCCTACTATTCCTCAAGTCGGCCAGAGCGCCTCTAATCCTAGAGGCGAATCGTGCGTCTCTCTCCCCGTACAGTTCCCATCCAAGGGACCCTTCTTCTTCCAACCACCATGCTGCACACGCCGCTGCAGCTGCACCTAGGTCGACTCCGACCTCATCGTCTGGAAGGATCTTGGGAATGGCTGATGATGAATTCCTAGACCACCTTCTACCAAGAGTGAGCGTGGACAGCAAAGTTACAACATTGACTTGCTTTTCGGCACTGCGTTCTAGCCAGTCTGACCATTTGGCATCATCTAGGTCGGGCTCTATAGGGAAGACTGGGAGTCCACCTCGAGAATTCTCAGCGTGTAGCATGAGTCTGATCTGTTCTGGATCTGGAATCTTCGGGCCTTCGATATCTAGTCCCTCCAATTCCCTGACTAATCTTCCGAGAGTTGTCCCCGAGGCCATCGCAGCCTCATTGTGGACGCCGGGGCTATTTCTGTCCAGTTTCTCTTCTTCCTTCATAGAAGAAATATCGTTATGACTCAATAGGAATGCTACTCCGTCCCATATTCTCCTAGACCTAAGGCCGGGAGGCATCCTAACACAAGGAAGGTGGGGCCACAACACTATCTTCCCTCCGTCCGGATCGTCGAGAATCTTCTCCCTCCATCCGAGTTCCGGCACTTCCATGGGGGTGCGAGGAGTCTTTTTCGATTGAATTAAGCGGTCGTTTTCGTCTCTTGGGACTAATTTTCGTGTGATGGATTCAAGGGGGGCCGGCCTCGGCATCGGCTTGAGAGACATGGGTGAGCCACGCTCCACAGATCCAGTGGTTCTTCTGAATGAGGTTTTTCCGGGCGACACAAATGCTCTGAATACCCTTTTCGGTGGACGTCTGATGTCAATAATGGACACTGCTGCAGGGATGGCAGCGAGTAAGTTTGCGCACAGGGAATTTGTTACTGTCTCTGTTGATGCGTTGAAGTTCAAGAGGCCTGCCTACCAAGGCGATGTGATTAGGACCATTGGGAGAGTTGTTTGGACTTCCCCCCGAACTGTGGGCGTCCTAGTGAGGTCCTGCAGGATGACTAGGTCAGATTGGGACCCGGAGGAGATTTGCTCCGGTTATTTCTTCATGGTCGCTATAGACGACTCGATGAAGCCCATATCTGTGCCACAATTCACACCCTCCGATGAAGAGGAGCAGCTGCTCTGGGAAGGTGCACAGAACGCTCGGGAAGCAATGCGTGGAACGCCTTGACTCCGGTTCGACTGAGGTGAGACGTTGTCAGTACTGAATGTTGGATTTGTGGGCACCGACGAGCTAGCTCGTAAATTGGCCAAGAGGAGTGACTCCCGGGACATTGATTCCTATGTCTACAAGGAAAATATTGAGGGAGGTTCTCGAATTCTTTCCATACTGAGGCCACTAAAGCATCCAGAGAGTATTCGCCCACTTTTATCAGTACTGAATGTTTCTAGAATTGGGCTTATTGAAGTAGGAAATGTTGATTCCTCATTTGGTGAATGCCTAGTGGCCTTTGGTTGCGCTGGAATAGAAAGAGGAATTGTCCTCATCAACCCAGAAGAAGGAGTCTGGGTCGATCCAGAGCAAGTTAGGATGCTCCTCCCACAGGCAGGCCTGGATTGGGAAGTATTGGAATCATGCCCGGAACCTCACGAGCTTAGGGAGGCTCTTTTTGAAATGTGTGACGAAGTCCCCGATGATGCCCCCCTAGTGGTCCCTCTAGATCAGCACTTCAACGTACAAGGAATAGGTTCCGTGGGGATAGGGTATGTGCAATCTGGAACTATCAAGAAGCATGACGAAGTAGAGGAGCTCCCAGGGGGAAGCAATGCCATTGTGAGGAGTCTCCAGGTCATGGATGACGATGTCGATCAGGCGACCTCGGGAGACAGGGTCGGAATAGCATTCAGGGGGTTGAAGGAGGGGGCGCTGGGCAAGGGCTCTTTGATAGTCCACAAGGACTCAAAGGCCGTTGATTCGCATGTCAGCTCAACTGGGTCGCTATCAAAGGCCCCATTTCAGAAGCGTGACCTCTCTGTTGGTGATGTCATTCATGCGTCCGTGGACATGCAATTTAAGGTCGGAAGAATAAGGGAAATTGACGGCGATGTGTTGCTGATAGAATGGGAGAGTCCCTTACTAGTAAGGGAGAGTGGGGGGTCGGTTGTCATTGTCGTACAGCTTGATGCGTTACCAATGAGGGTGATTGGGTCACTTTCCGGACTTTCCCCGGCATGATTTTCTTAGTTGCATAAGGGGGCTCTCGGACTACGCACCGCCCCTAGAACTTATACCGGTAGAGATGTGCTCGACAACTGGATGCACATAGCCGGGCTTAGGCCTGGCCGAACAGAAGGAGAAGCTGAGTTAATCGGAAACCTTGGTTTGGTCGGGAGTAGAGGGAAATTCTGCGCTATCATTACTGAGCGTCAGCTAACCCTCGAGAGGTTTGATGGATATGGCATCAGGATGGATCTAGAATCAATATCAAAAATGAGGCACATGAAGATTCCAGATCTGCCTGGTGGAATTCCAATCATAGGAACTCTCGCAATTGGGGTTGGATACTCCACACTTCTCCCTCCGGTCGGATGGGGGGTATGTGTGGCTGGTGGGATTTCCATACTGTCATATCTTGCTATGAGGAGCTCAGTTCTGGTTATCGAAAATGGGGCTGAACGACATATGGTTAGTGGGAGCGAGGGGTCACTGATGCGCCTCTGCCTCATTCTTGAGCGTGTCAGAAGAGGAGACAGTGTGGTGGAAGCCAGGGTTGGTTTGGAAGATATAGAGGCGGAATTACCGGTTTTCCCATCATACATGGATGCAGGAGGCATAGCGCCACCTAGGGCCGCCCTCCCGATGCCTCCACCACCCCCGATAATGGAGGGGGTCCCCGTTTCCAGAATTGATTCAGAGGTAGAAAGTCAGACAATCCCCCCTCTCAAAAAAGAGGATGATCACGGATGGAGATCTTTCCACGCTGATGAGTCTCCAACGCCCGGGATTACTGAATTTCCAGTGGATAGTGAGAGTAATCTTTCAGCATACGAGAGGGCATGGGGTAGAGAAGAGTCTCCTGACTGGTACAGGGAAAAGGAGCCAGTGAACCCAACTGAGAGCAGGATAGAGACGGCCCTCTCTGGTGCTGCTGACATGTTTGGATTCGGAGGAATTTTCGATGATGAAGATGTTCCTGTTGAAGCAGGGGGGGCTTCGGAAACCGAGCCAGTTTTCGGGAGTTTCTTCGATGAGCCTATCGAGCCCGTTTCGAGGCCGTCCTCTAGCTCGGAAATGATCAAGGCGGCTCACAATAGGTTTGGAGAGCCCACTGCCCCATTCAGTGTCCGTTCCCTCCCTGAGCCAACGGTGGATGCCGTAAGGGAAGAATGCAAACCTGGACTGGTAAAGATGGCGAAGGCTAGGCAAGCGCAGTCCAGAAAAGCGCTGGCAGCCCCGATAATTGATAATTCAAGTCTGGAAGACTACCCGGGCGTCTCAAAGATGGTTACTTCGATGAGCGGTGGCCGTGTCGATACAAGAGGCTTCACCAGAACAAGGGGGAAGCCAAGTTGGATTGTATCCCTACTTAGGCCGAGGAACAAGTCGGTTTCCAAGAATGATGAGAGTTACTCATCCCAATATGGTGATGTAGATGCGATTGAGCATAGCAAGGGAGAGAGGTTCCGAACATCGCAATATCTCAGACTTAGGAGCGACCAGGACCATCAAGCAGATGTGGTTGGGAGAGCGAAGGAGAGAACGTTGCCTGCTCCATCTTCAGCGAAAGAAGCTCTTGACCAGAGAGTCAGGAAGGTTCTGGGCGGCAGTGATGATGGTGCCCCCACTTTGCCAAGCCCGGACTCGGGCCTTAGATTCTCACAATTGCGTAGATCATCGCCCAAAGGTGAGCAGCACCACATACCGGGGATACGTAGGCTTGAGTAGTCATATTCCGACTATTCTACGGTATCTATCAGCGCGGGCGTGATATGCCCCCCTGTCCAAATTTCTGACCCCCTTGGTTCCCAGTCTCTCGACACAGTATGATGCCGTGACAGTTGCGTGCACAAGTGCATTCCTCATCACTTCAATATCGTTTAACGGGCCTTCATGATCAATGAGACATGCAAAGAGGGCGCCGGCAAATGTGTCTCCACAGCCCGTTGGATCGACCATTTTCTCAGTTGGATATGATGGGAGAGCAATAGTGCCGCACGGCAAATGCGCCAATACTCCACTGCTCCCCCTCTTCACTATGAGGCTCCTAGGACCAGGTCCGGCTGCTTCGCCGCCGTGTAGGGACCTACCTGAGATGACCGAAGAGATTGCCCTAGTTAGGACCTGCTCCCCCGCAATCGAACAAACCTCTTCCTCGTTAATGATGACAATGTCCACCTTTCTCATTGCTTCGGAAAGTAGTTCGAATTCATTTTCAATCCACAGCCTAAATGAGTCAAGGGCTGTAATTCTGGCCCCTGGGCACTGGTCCAATGCTGCCAGTTGGATCCTTGGGTGGGTATTGGCGCAGAATAGTACGCCGGGGTCGGACCAAGCAGCAGGGATGGTTGGAACGAATTCTTCCAAGACGTTTAATTCGGTGGAAATTGTCGTTACCCTTTCCATTGAATCGTCATATTTTCCCGACCACCTGAATGTTTCCCCGTCCCTTATTACCACCCCGGCGAGATTTAATCCCGAGTCCTCTAGTACCATCTGGTGGTACGTGGAGAAGTCATCTCCCACGGCACTAACTATTCCTATTCTAGGAGGATGCCCCGGGGGCGGCCTCATGTGAAATGATCCTGCTAATCCTGAATGTGAGGCAGCGCCCCCAAGAATCCCGCTGCCACTCTCTTCGGGAGTTTGGATGTCATCGTAACCGATACTTCCGACGATTACCATTTCCATCTAATTTCCCCCGCCCAACAATTCCGGGTGCTCTTCTAGGTACCTGATTGTTACATCTCCCTTTTGGAAGTCTTCTTCTTTGAGTATCGCTTGATGTAGGGGGATCAGAGTGTCTACTCCGAGCAAGAGAGTTTCAGAAAGAGCGGCTTCCATTCTGGAAATTGCCTGGTTCCTGTCGGCCCCCCATGCTATTATCTTCGATAGTAGAGAATCGAAGACAGCGGGCATATCGTATCCAGTATGGGCATGTGAATCTATTCTTATGCCAGGGCCACCCGGCCAATGACATTCCCAAAGGCGCCCCGGAGAAGGAGATAGAGTGATCGGGTTCTCAGCGTTGACCCTTACTTGAATAGCATGTCCGCTGATCGATACTTCGTCCTGAGTCACGGGGATAGATTCCCCAGCTGCAACCCGGATTCCAAGAGATACCAAATCGAAACCGGTAATCATCTCGGTTACCGTATGTTCGACCTGGACCCTTGGATTGACCTCGAGGAAGAAGAACTCCCCCCCTGAATCCCGTAAGAACTCGAATGTTGCGAGTCCCTTGTATCCCACGGCTTCTGCTCCTGCAACTACCCTAGACCCTAATTCAGACCTAACTTCTTCCGAAAGCCAAGGACCTTCTTCCAGAATCTTCTGATGGCGCCTTTGGATTGAGCAGAACCTCTCGCCGAAGTGGATGGCTTTCTCTCCGTCACCGAGGACCTGGAATTCTATGTGTTGGGCCCCCTTGATGAACTTCTCCAAGAATACCCTATCGTCTCCGAAGGCAGAAAGAGCCCTTCCCTGGCAGAGTCTCAGTGCCTTGTCGAAGTCCTCAGCTGATTCCACCACCTGCATCCCTATCCCACCCCCTCCTGCAGCAGCCTTGATTATCACCGGATAGCCGATATCTTCTGCTTGCTCAGCGGCCTCTTGGGGATTGGAGATGGGTCCATCCGAACCCTTTGCAACAGGAATCCCGGCCTTTGTCATGGCGTCCCTAGCTGCTATCTTATCGCCCAACAGTCGGAGGACTTCGGGACTTGGTCCGATGAATGTGATCCCCTCCTCCTCGAGCCTCTGTGCAAAAACTGGGTTCTCGGCTAGGAAACCATATCCGGGATGAACCGCATCTGCGCCCACTTCCTTGGCTGCTTCAACAATAGCTTCGATGTCCAAGTATGAAGCCAGAGGGTCCGAACGTGGAATGTACACTCCCTCATCGGCTAGTCTAACTGGAAGTGATAGCCTGTCTTCTCGGCCATGAATGACAACAGCATCGATACCCATCGATCTAAGTGATCTCAATACCCTCAGGGCTATCTCGCCACGATTCGCGATCAGCACTCTCCTGAACATCGAATCGTTGCTGGAGAAAGAGCCCTATGATTGAATCGGACAGTAGTTTCACGGAAGTATTGGTCAATATACGTCTCTGAGGTAGCGCTTATCTGTCTTCATTAGTCCTGTTTCAACAAAATCCTTGGCTTCCTCTTCACTCATATCGCCAAAATTAGCGCAAATCGAAATCAGAGTCTTATGGACGTCCTTGGCCATGTAATTCTTATCCCCACAAACGTAGAAATATCCGCCACCATTTATCCACTCCCATATCTCCTCTCCATTCTTTTCCATTAGATGCTGAACGTAGACCTTCTCAGAACCAGCTCGTGACCAAGCCAAGTCTTGCCTGTCAAGTACCCCACTCTCTTTCCAAGACTCCATTTCGTCCCTGTAGTAGTACTCACCTTCTTCTGTCCAATCTCCGAAGAATAGCCAATTTCTACCAGTCGCCCCATCTAGCTCCCTCTGCTGTAGGAAGGCTCTGAAAGGGGCGATTCCGGTTCCCGGGCCAACCATTATGATATCAGTTGAACCGTCCTCTGGGAGAACGAAAGACCTAGTTGGGGACATGAACACCCCTATCTCCGTATCACTTACCTCGCACCTATCTGCCATGTATCCTGTGCAGAGACCTGTCCTGTCCCTATCGTGATGGCTGTACCTCACTATTCCAACGGTCAGATGCACTGTTCCCGGTTCGAAATCGGGGCTGCTGGCAATTGAGTACAGCCTTGGCTTCAGCCGGTCCATTCCATCGACCATCTGTTGTGGTGTGAAACCTATGTGTCCGAAGTCAGAAAGGGCGTCGACGTAGTCACGAGACCAAATGTAGTCCTCCATTGCCTTCGGTTCCGACGTGAGTTCCCTCCACAGGGATTCCGCTGGATCAGCCGCTGAACCGATCTCGACATATCCCTCTGGCAAATCCCCTTCTTCCCCAGTACCAGCCCAGTCTACAATTAACGAGCCATCCCTGGATGAGGAGCGTGTCCTGCTGATCATTCGAATCTCCAAATCGCCACTATCGGAAACAACCCTTTCACCCAACGATTCAATCCACTTCTTTGATACTCTATGAATCTCATACCTGTCAGTTAGGGCGTCCCTGATGGAGCAGGTTCCAAGGTTGGTCTCAACTTCCTCATCTCCAGAAAACCCACAGAGTCCCAAAACTTCCTCAACAATTTCGGGGGGGCACTTTGGGATAACCCCTAGTGCATCTCCAGACTTGTAAGTTAGTCCCGAATCTGCCAAATCGAAAACTATGTGCCGCGTCTCCTTTCCTGACCCCTTTCCGTTCAATATTCGGTTGTCCGTCAGGGTTGACGAATACGGATTCTTCGCACTCCAGTCAGACAAGCCGTCACCTTCGGCCCAGCGAGTCAAGTTCTGTTTATGAAGAAATGCCGAACGGGGGCTGCAGTAATCCCATCACAGCAGCGATGGGGTCAAGTCCTAGGGCCGACTTCGAGTGTCGTGGCGAGAGTAGACTTCCTGGGCACTGGCAATGCCTTCTCCCCTCATGGGAGGCTGCATGCTCTTGCTATGGTAGATGAGAAAATCCTCATTGATGCTCCCCCGACGCTTCTAACTCAGATGAGAAACGGGGGTTTCTCTACCTCATCAATCCAACACCTGTTATTCACACACTGGCATGCCGATCACACGTTCGGATTTCCATTCTTTCTTTTGGACAGGAAATACATTTCCGACACCTCTGGAGATGCAAGTCTGAGGGTGCACCTAAGACCTGGTGGGAAAACTCTACTCTCTGCCCTTTGCAACATGGGATTTCCAGGAAGTCTAACTGATGCCCTTGAGCAGTCTGTAGACTGGGACGAGGATGAATCAGGAAAATTGGGAGAAACCGGATGGAAGTACGAAAGATTCCCGGTTTGCCATACTCCCGAAACCGATCCGCACGGATACGAGTTGACTCATGAGTCGGGATTTAAATTACTCCACTGCGGTGATTCTGGACCATGTTCCGAAATCGAAAAAAGGGCCGTTAATGCTGATGTTGTATTACTTGAAATGGGAATGCCTGACATAGGAGAATTCCCCCATCACCACCGTCCCTCCGATGTAATCTCATTCAGCAAGAGGCACCCAGAGGCTAAAGTCCTAGTAACACACAACTACTCCTCGGGCAGGGGCAATGACAGGGGTTTTCCTATGCCGACCCTACCAGAATCAATACACCAACTGGAAGATGGCGATGCGGTTGAGATTAGCTCAGATGGTAGTTTCTCTATGATAATAAAATAATAGAAAAAATATAACATATTTATAGTTAGGTTAAACGACTGTTGTTTATCGACTGAAGAAATGATGATTGATCACTGTTCGAGAGGAGTTTTTCTCATCGCCTAATAGGAATATGTTGACGCATCTAGAAGCAGCCATTATCAAGGGCCAATATTTGATAAATTGTACTCACTTAATAAAATATAAAATAGTTATACTGAAAGGAATATTAATGTCTCAAGTGCAATAGTCGAGAGGAGAAAACATTGTCATCTGCAAGGTTAGATAAACGCGCTCAGTGATCAATTCCCTCAGAGAATCTTATTATCTCCTGCTCACTCGCTCAGAATCCGCGTCAGCTGGTTGTTAACTCGGATGGGGAGTTAGCAACTGCAATTGTGCGGAATATGGAGAAGTGTAAGAAAATGGACGGGAATATTTTCGAAAAAATTCTCGGACAGGAAAGTCTCTTCCTAGATAGGAAGGCTTTCGACCACGCCTTTGAGCCAAACCGTCTACCTCACCGAAAGCAAGAGGTTGACTCTTTGGTTAGGAATCTAGTGGATGCCCTGAATGGGCACATTCCTTCGAATATGCTACTTTATGGAGTTCCTGGTTCTGGGAAAACTGTCGTAACTAGATTCGTACTTTCTCAACTTCTCGAGAAGGGGAAAGAGATGGATGAGCCTGTGAAGTGCTATGAGATAAATTGTCGAAACACCGATACAAAATACAGAGTTGTTCAGAATGTGGCGACTCAGTTATCTCAAAGGGGAGATGTACCAATACCATTCACGGGATGGCCTACCGATAGAGTCCTAGAGACTCTTATTTCCAGGATGGACAGAGCCGGGGGGGTACACATTATCGTTCTAGATGAAATTGACAATCTTGTCTCAAGATCTGGTGATGGGTTATTGTATAATCTTACAAACATCAATACTGTTCTGAAGAATTCCAGATGCTGTATTATTGGCATAAGCAATGACTTACACTTCACCCAACAACTAGACCCCAGAGTTAGTTCCAGACTCAGTCAAGAAGATCTGGTATTCCACCCATATGGAGCTTTGGAGATTAGGGACATCCTAGAGGAGAGGGTCAAAGTCGGCCTTCGAGAGGGAGCATTGGATGAAGGGGTTGTCCAGCTTTGTGCGGCTCTCGCCGCACAGGAACATGGGGATGCGAGAAGGGCCTTGGACCTGCTTAGGATATCTATACAGAAGGCAGAGCAAGAAGAGCATGCCATAGTTGGTCCAGCCCATGTCCGGATGGCACAAAGCCAACTTGAGTATGACCAGGTTACACCGGTTCTGAGAACCCTCCCACTTCATCAAAAATTGGTTTTGTTTTCCATCAGGTTGAACGAGGGCAATGGACTCAGAAATATCAGCACGGGAGAGGTTTACAGAACATACTCAGAGGCCTGTATGAAAGTAGGAGTAGAGGTTCTTACTCCAAGGAGGATTTCTTCCCTCCTTAATGAGCTAGATACATTGGGCCTTATCATGGCAAGAAACGTAAGTAAAGGGAGGCATGGAAGGAGCAAGCAAGTCAATTCGGCCATTCCCAAGGCAATTGACGCTATTGACGCTCTCAGTGAGTCGGAGCCATTGATTGCTCAGGCAGCATTAGGCAAGTACGTACTGCAAAGCCACCTGTGATGTGACTGGCCATCCCTGACAATGGTTATACCGAACTTCTAGGTCGCCCGCCCGTTACTATGAGTGATTCAACGTGGATGGAGTCTTTGACTCGACCTAGTAAGACTGGTTCTGCTGCTGCTATCCTTCTAGGTTCATGGGTAATTGTTCTGACACTGGTCAACCTCTCACTAGGGGCTTACTCAGAAGGCAGGAAGGCCCTTTGGATAAAATTCCTAACTGGTGTTAAGGATTCATCTACTACTGACATGGCTTTCGTCCTAGATGATGCAATATTTGGATCGGTTGGAGTTGCATTATTCGCAATTGGGGTCATGGGCTTGAATAAAAACCACGAAGGGGGATTCTCTTCTTGGGCCTCCGGACTTCCGACGTGCGTGATGTCATGTTTGTTGTCTTTCGATGGAGATTTCAGGAAGTTGGGTGCAAGTTGGCTAGTCGCAATTGGGGTTATTTTCTACGTGGTTTGGAGTATTTCCGAGTCTACCTGGGTTGACCCGGGTGTTTATTCCGTTGCTGTGGTGTTGGTTTCTTTCGGTGTTGGAATTGGAATATTGGCAGAATCGGAGTCCTAATCCACACTGATGAATGACTCCAGTAACTGACGGCACCTGCCCTTGGACTCCTCGCCACATATCCTGACCACTACCCCCTTTCCAGGTTGGCCGTACAGGACCGCTGCCCCAATGGGGGACAGGGGGTGAAGCAGAAGTGGAGCTAGATCTTCCTCTCCTTCGACATTGATTATTGTTGAAGAACGGTCCTTCATCCACGAATTGACTGCTTCTTCACAGGCACCTAACAAAGATACTGTCAGTGAACCGGGGGGGCTTGAACAATTCAACCTCCGGCCATAGTGTGTCTGGTCAATATTGCTAGATTCACCCCATTCCTCCCTCTTGGTCAAACCATCGATTATGGCGATATCGGGGGTTTTTCCAAGTTGGTGCATGGTAAGAACTGTGACGTCTCCAACTGCTATAATTGGCCCAGTCTGGTTTTGTACGTGGGAAAGTGCTTCCCTCATTGCCACAGAGGGGTTTTCCTCGGGACCTATGAATAACGTTCCGAAAGGATCTTTGAGTTTTCCTTCGACATCTGGAGTCAGGGCGATAGTTCCAGATCTGACGCTTTCTGGGATCCACGAGTTGCCCTCTCTGTCGATAACACCATCCCTTATCCTTGAGCTGGATATTGGCATTCCATCCCATGCATTTTGTAACTCTAAAATAACAATCTCCAATGGATCTAATTCATTTATTATTCTTAATTTGTTTATTGCTATGCAGTTTTCTATTGTATCTTCTGTGCTGAAGATAACTTGAGCCTTTTCATGAATTGGGGCGGGTCCGAATTTATCCTCTAATTTTCCGAAGGACACTCTTGACAAGGATTCTTCATCTAGAGAACTCTTGATATTGTGATGTCGGACCTCCCATGTTTGAACTCTGGAGTCTTTTTTCCTAGCTAGACTATCTGAATTAATCCAGACTTCTAATTCACCACAGTGTTCTAGAGACTTAGAAATTAGATGATGGTGTCCTTTGTGAAATCGATCAAATGTGCCTCCAATCAGACCAACATCGAACATATTCATTTCACCGACAAATTTCATTATCATTTCCAGTTAGTAATGTGTGCCCCGGGGCGTAACGGTAGCCTTCACTGCAATGCTCCAGCACCTGACCCACCCCGGGACGTCTGTCGGACTGGGTGGTAGTCCCTTGATTCATCCCCTCTCGGGTCCTCAGGGGACCTTGTCCCGGTCCGGCCACCTGTTTTGCGCCGACAGTCATTCTGCCTTGGGGCAGTCAAGTCGGTCTTCGACAGGTGGCTACCCATGCGTGGTACCGTGTTTCATCCTCTACCTCCGGCGAGGGGGTTTCGTCAACACGGTGTTGCCGCTGGGCAACCTTTGGCCGGACATGGAGGTCAAGAACCCCTCGGTTTACCAAAAAGGCAATTTTTTCTACCCAAGTGCAGGGGAAGACGAGAATCCCTCATAGAAACCAGACTCTCTGAGGAGTAGCCTCTCGGCCACATGTACATCTCCCGACATACATTCAATCGTATTGAAATTGGGCCATTTCTCCAATGGTTGAGCTAGCCATCCGATCAATGGGTGAGTTCTACCAGATACTGGGGGCCTAATATCGAACACGGACTCTAGGGAGTCTAGTAAGTCGAGTAAATGAGGAATTCCTTGGAGTCCCTCATCTCCATCTCTAGCCCCTCTTAATCTCCTATCCAGCAGTGTCCTCAACTCCGGGCTGCATCCCTTATGCTTCAACTCATGAAGGGCGGGCGACTTGCATTCCTCTCCCGGTCTTCGAAGAACTGCCGCGGACCATGGCACTGGGTTATTGAAAAGCCAGTCTGTTGTATCATCTTCCTGAAGTAGCTGGAATAACAGGTCCGAGGAAATTGCCGACCACCAACTAAGAGGAAGTGAGTTGATGATGGCTCCTATTTGTCCGATTTCTAATTCGGAGGGTTTGCTGGCTCGATCAACTAAGTTAGACCATATTCGTAATTCATTTTCCGGCCCCAATGTCCTTCCCATTTCCAAAACGGAATTTAGAACATTTTCATAATCAGAAGCACTGGAATCACAACGACCATGGAGCCACGACAATCCTTCTAATGCGGATAGGGATTTTTCTGGGGGATTCGAAAGCCACGCATCCACGGACCACTTCAATAAATCATCGTGAAGGTTTTCGGGAATCCAAGGGGAGTTTGCGAGTAATTGGGATGCTACCCATGAAGCTCCGGGGGATGCGCTTCTCGAATCCATTGTGGGCCGGGCCCTCAATGCTGAATCCGGAGAGTCCCGAAGAAGTTCTGTAAATTTGGCGGAGAATATTTCCAGAACTTCTTCGGGGGCAACTTCGGCCACTTCTGAGAGTCTATCAAGTGGAAGGGCTTCAAAATCCATCATCACTAACCACTTTGGATCCAGTCTCTTTCCAAGTCTTTGCCATCTTGGCCACCTCGTCCTGGATGGTGAGGCTACCCATGCGGCTATTGGGTAGCTGGCTTCCATCCTGTTTGCCCATTCTTCATTTCCTTCTGGATATTGAGAACTCGCGGATCTTATCATCGATGAATACTCAGTGTCATTCACTTCGTTTATTAGACTCTCAACTTGAGGGGGGAAGTCGTTTTCTTGCTGCCTCACGGACGGGGTGTTTAGAGAGTCTGGGAAATGAGTTACAGGATCTATGAGTTTTACAGGGATCTTCCTACCTCCATTTATTTCGAGAATCATCCAAGGAAGCGGCCTTAGTGGATCTATTGTAAGGCGGTCTAAGTTAGAGAACTGGGGCACTTCACTGTTCAATATCACCATCCTCAGGGAGGGGTGCGAGGAAAGAGTGGATGCAACATCACTCGGAACGTTGTCAGGAAAGTCAACTACTATTGGAGGGCCCTCTTCAATAGAAATTACCCATCTGATCATTGATTCAATTGCTGCATCCCCAAGGCCCCTAGTGTCTAGTAAGCCCGAAGTGACTGTTTCCGTGGAAAAACGTGACTGCCCCCAGTCCTGCCTGAATCTTCTCCAGGTTGAGTCTTCTGTCTTTGAGCGGCGATTGCCCAGTATTCGATCCTTCAAAGATTGGCACCTCTTGACTCTCTCGGAATCCGATAGTCTAGGGTGAGCGACCTCAATCCAGTGATCTAGTGTTTCGAGCGGATATTCGCTTACTCCGATATCCACTCCCTCTAGATTTGCAATAACTATCGCAGATGACATTGAAGTTTTCAGAAGCATTGAACGGGGCAACCTATCACTGACCAAAGCAGCGATTGCAGACTTTGGCCTTACATCTGGAGACATGTTGTGGCAGGTTCCAAGAACCCATGGCCCCCTGTGCAATGTATTCTCAGGAAGGGGGGGAGCCGGCCTGTGCAGTGGTCCCGCAAACCATTTCCCAGGAGCTATAGCGATTGGGCGCCCCTCATCCAATAGTCGTGCCCTAACGATTCCTATCACCGAGCGATCCTCGGAAAATGTGTCTATTCTACCCCTATCTAGCGGAATTGGTGAGTTTCGTAATTCCATTGTTGACACATCGAACCACCTAGGGGACCTTTCCCTGATTACCGCCCAACTCCAAGAGACCCCTTCTGTTCCACTGGAGTCTTCAGAACTCCCAACAGTCACTGGTGGCCTATCTGGAATTAGCATTAGTGGGGACTCCGTTGGAGCCATCATTCCTATCAGAAGGTTTGGACCATCCCTGGAGAGGATGCAAATTTCATGATCATTTTCAGGAAGGGGGAATCCCTCAGATGCCCTTGACCATTCGTCATCCCTGATCATGTCCCATCCCTTCTCCGTTAGATGGAGTATTGCCCCCCTGCTCCCTGGTGGCATGTCACTGTCGACCAGTGCATCGTTTCTCATCTTTCTAATCTCAGCTGATACGTGAGGTATTCTAATTCCTGAGTCGGTTGCCATCTCACTCACAGTGGCACCTCCATCGGTGAGTCTGTTCAGAAGCCTCCGCCTATTCCTACTGCGAATCCTTCCCAGTGACCCCTTGATGCGACCGCCTGACTGAATGTTGGAACCATTAGACACCACAAACCACCACTGTTTCAATCGACATAATATATTAGTAATAAATTAAACTGTTTAGTTACATTTTATTACACATTTCCAATGGAGAAAGGGGCGGTTTCATTTCAACACCTGATGATGTAACTAAATCTGCTCTATTTTTCGTCATGTTTGGTAACTAAAATGGGCTAATTCGTACAGAACGGTTATATCAGTGCCCGCCGTCCTGTGTATATCGGGCCGTCTGCGGTACCGTGGCCAAGGAAGGGCGAGTAATAATGGAGAATGACCGAATTCGTGATTTGATCAGAAAATTCGTCTCCGAGAAGCCAAGGAACACTGCTGAGATTGCAGCATGGATTAGTTCCCAGAGCAATTCCCAGGCACCACGATCGGACATAGCGTCAATTCTGGAGATGGACAACAGGATTGTCAGAATTGGGACAGTTAGGAGAAGTGGAATTGCAGGACGTGAATACCCCTTATCGGAATGGGCGAGCGATAAGTGGGTGGCTCATCATGAGCGAAAGTAGCCAAAATATGGAGGAGAAAAAATGAGGACAACAAGACTGAGACAAAAAATCAAGAAATTTCTGCACAACAGAGGAGAGGCAAATACCACCGAGATATTGGAGCACGTCAATACAACAATGAGGCACGGAACTACTCCCCAACAACTAGGGAATGTCCTTTCCAAAGATAAGGACATCATGAAGGTAGCAACGACGAAGAGAGGGGGCGCCCTATCTGGGCGATACGAGATCTGCGTCTGGCAGCTAAGGCCAGGGGTTCTCGACGGAGAAAACTGAATTCAGACTTCCAAATCTACAGACCAGTCACCGCTTCTTGCGAGACTGTTCATTTTGGCACGGTGGGCGAAGGCTTGCTGACTCTCCTCATTCGAACCACTGGCCCAAGTCTGTAATGCGTGTGCGAGGAGAGCTCTTCCGTATGAGTAAGATAGTTGCCATGGGTGTTCATTATCCATCGCATTCATGAGATTCAAATGGGCAGTTGCATCTTCGTCAGACTGGCCCCCAGAAAGGAAGACTATTCCAGGGAGGTCAAATGGGACATGAGAAGCCAGACAGTCAACCGTCATCTGCGCCGCCATTTCCCTGCTTCCTTGAACTGAGCAATCCTTGCCAGGTAGTGTCATGTTTGGCTTCAGTAAAGCGCCCGGAATGTGAACTCCCTGAACATTGCATTCATCGAAGGTTGCATCGAGAATTCTTGCAGTGACATCATAGCAGGTCTGGGCATCGTGATCGCCCTCCATCAGAACCTCTGGCTCAATTATTGGGACTAACCCTTGTTCCTGACAAATCGAGGCGTATCGAGCCAATGCATGGGCGTTTGTGGAAATGTTCGCATCGCTTGGCAAACCATCTCCTATCTTAATTACGGCTCGCCATTTTGCGAAGCGGGCGCCCATTCTGAAATATTCAGCGCACCTCTCACGAAGTCCGTCGAGGCCCTCGGTAATTTTCTCGCCGGAGTGGTTAGCTAGGTCCTTGGCACCCGTGTCGACCTTGATTCCAGGATGTATTCCGCGGCTAGCGAGATATTCAGGAATGGGAGTCCCATCGTCCATGCTCTGTCTGATTGTCTCGTCGAACAGTATTATCCCGCTGATTGCGTCCTCGTAACCCTGGGTCGAGAAGATGTTTGTTCGATAGGACCTTCTTGTCTCGGGAGATGGTTCGACACCTACTGCCTCTAGCCTACTTGACATGGTTCCATTGCTCTCATCAGCTGCGAGAATTCCTTTTCCCGGAGCTACAAGTTCCATAGCTGTCTTCTCTAAAAGTTCCCTGTCCATATCGATTACCGATGTCGACGAGAAGGTACTGAGAAATGAAACCATCGTTGGTAAATGATTTTTTCAGATTTGGGATTTGTGTCTAAATTTCTCTCTCAGAAGAAAGGAACCTGTGCCCCCTATTGGCCACATCAATAATCTCTGAGTGGACCGAAACCTTGCCATCTCCAAGAGTTTCTACCCCTCTAGTCCTGCCACTACAAACTCCAGTACCTATGAATAGAGAGTCTTCTGATGAGCACAGTTCATCCCTATCCCAAATTCTCTCTATATCCCCATCTATCATTCTCTCGGCACGTTCTCTGTGACCATCATTCTTGAAAACGAGCCTGCCTTCGAATGGCGCATCGAGACCCCTCAAGGCAGTGGCGGTAATCACTCCCTCCGGGGCTGCTCCAATTCCCATAAGCATGTCAATGTGTGATTCTGGATCTGCGGAATTCAAGGCTGCTGAAACATCACCATCCCCAATTAGAATAACGTTTACCGATTGTTCATTGAGATCCCTGACTAGCTGATCGTGTCTAGGCCTGTCCATCGCAACTACGTTCAGTTCTTCAGGAGGCTTGCCAAGGACTGTACACGCCGCTTCGACATTGTATGCAACATCGGCCTCCAAGCTGATTTCTCCTTTGAGTTCAGAGGGACCGGCTATCTTGTCCATGTAGCAGTCAGGAGCATGGAGTAGTGCGCCCCTAGGTGCTGCCGCCAATACGGCCATGGCATTGGGCAGGTTCTTTGCTACGTGATTTGTGCATTCAAGAGGGTCAACTGCGATGTCTATCGATGGCGCCTGGGGCATTCCTTGCATTGAGCCCAGTGGCTCCCCTATCCACAACATTGGGGCGTCGTCCCTTTCTCCCTCGCCTATGGCAACTCTGCCATCGAACGGAACTTTGTCGAAAACGGCCCTCATGGCCTCGACTGCGGCGCCGTCTGCAGCCTTACCATCTCCTTTCCCCCTCCAAGCAGACGCTGCTACAGCCGCTGCTTCAGTCGCCTCAAGAAAATAGTGCTCCAAGTCTGCGGTCGCCATGCCATGGCGAGAGGGTCGGGGTTCTCAATCCTGCGCATCGCCCTTTCGCTTCTCTATCACTCGGATACCCCTCATTCTTGTTTCTGGATATTGGCCAGAACTGTCTTTCTCCAACGACTTGACCATGTCCCATGCACATAGCAATCCCGTAGTAACTCCACAAAGGGCTTCCATCTCCACGCCTGTCTTCCAGTGAGCGCTTACAGTTACAGTGCAAACAAGGGAGTTGCCTTCCCAATCCCAGGACACATTGCAAGACTCGATCGGAACAATGTGACAGTGTGGAATCATCCTGGGGGTCTCTTTTACGGCCAGAATAGCTGCAATCGTGCTGGCTTCTAGAACATCACCCTTAGCCACCTTTCCGTTTCTTATCGCATCGACCGAATCGGGCGAGAGGTCGAGAGATCCTCTGGCGACCGCGTGCCTGTGAACTATCGGTTTATGCCCGATGGGAACTATTGCATCTGTCATCCCATCCCGCCTTTCCACTCAACGCCATCAGAGCGTGTCTCTTTCTTCCACAGGGGGGCCTGCCCCTTGAGTTCATCGATTATCCATGAACAGGCATGGAAACCTTCTCTTCTGTGCTCAGAGCCAACATGAATGCAAACGATGGTCTCTCCGGGGAGAACCATGCCAGTCCTGTGTGCGATGACCACTGATGAGACGCCGAAATCAGAAATCGCCCTTTCCGCTATTGATTCTAAGACCAAGGGCAATTTTTCACCCCATGCATCAAATTCCAGACTGTGCACTTCGTGCTCACCTTCTTTGCCACGAGTAATTCCAACAAAGCTGACTATGCTCCCACAGCCATTCTTGGATACCATGTCCCTCAATTCCTCGGGGTTGATCGATTCTCCTTCAACGAAGACTCGCACGGACACGGCTCTCCGATGGGAGTTGAGTGCTTTAAGGCGCCGGAACTACCCAACTGTTCAAGCGGTCGGGCGATATCGGAGCTCCGTGTCTGAGGAACCCGTGCACATCCTTGGAGCTGGTCTTTCAGGGCTCTCCGCGGCTGTTGTTCTGGCCAAATCCGGAAGAGAGGTTCATGTCCATGAAATTAGGAAAGATAGTGGTGCCCGTTTCGATGGAGATTTCCAAGGTCTGGAGAACTGGACGAGCAGAGGGGACTTCTTCGATGAGATGCGCGAGTGGGGCCTTGACCCTGATGAGTTCAAATCAGACTCATTCAGCATAGTCGACCTGGCTCATCCGGATGACGTAATCACCAATCCGATAACCGATGGAGTGGCTTTCAGGGTCGTTGAGAGGGGGACCGGGGATCATTGCATTGATCAAGGCTTCAAGAGGATGGCAGAGGCTGCGGGTGTGAAGATTCACTATGGAGTCAAAAGGGCCCCGGAAGATTGTCACATCATTGCTGCTGGCCCGAAGGATTCCAGTGCAATTGCCTTCGGAGAGGTTTTCCATACCGATCACCCCAATCACGTCACATTCCAGCTGAACGATAAGCTTGCACCGGGAGCCTACTCGTATCTGATAATTATCGATGGGATTGGTCTTATCTGCACTTGTCTATGGAGAAAGCAGAAGAAGAGCGGGCGTTATCTAAATGAGACCATAGCATGGTATGAAGGGAAGTACAAACTGAACCGTAAACCGATCAAAAGAGTGGGAGGGAAGGGGGATTTCTCAATACCCGAGAAATACATCCACGAGGGGCGTTACTATGTTGGAGAGGCCGGGGGGCTTCAAGACTTCATGTGGGGCTTTGGAATGAGGTACGCCATTACCAGTGGGGCTCTTGCTGGAATGGCTATACTAGGAGAATGTGATTATGAGGAAGAAGTCAGAGACCGGCTCCTCCCCCTGATCAAAGTTAGTGCTACTAACAGATTCCTAATGAACAGGATTGGGGACAGGGGTTTCAAAATGGTGGCCAATCACTGGATGAGAGATCAGAAGAGGAAGGGAGATGGATTGGAATTCATGCGTTGGGTGTACAGACCGGGGATATTCAGGCGAATGATTTGGCCATTGGCACGAATGGGGATGCTGCGAAAAAAATCAATGGGTGATGGTCGGAGAGTTCTGAGGATGCCTTTCAGAGGGGCCTTGAGGAGAGATAGTTGGGAACCCAGTGCAAGGGCTATTGAAATTGGGGAGCAGTGGAAGGCAATTCAGAGGGAGGGAGGGGGCGTGTCCTTCTCCGATACCGACACTTGACTCCATGATTGGCTTCCGTTTCATTGATATGGCGCCTCTCACTGGAAACATTATGACGTCATGGCCACAAATGGAGCCAATGCAGAACAACTTGGTGAACTACGGAGTTACCGACAACGGAATCGCGATTATCGAACTATGCTCTGACTCGGCTGGTGAGCCGCTTTCTGAAGGCAAGACTTCGGTAAACACATACACCCATGCCATGATGAGGGATATCGATGAAGCCGTGCTCAAGGCACGCTTCGATGATGATGTAACGGTGATTGTACTAACTGGCCATGGAGAGAAGTTCTTCTCAGCAGGTGCCAGCATAAGCATGCTTGACTCAGTCAGTCCGGGATTCAAGTACTTCTTCTGTCTTCATGCTAATGAGACTCTAAGCAGATTGGAGCAGACCCCTAAACTTGTCATAGCCGCTCTCAATGGTCATGCCGTAGGAGGTGGCCTAGAGATAGCGATGGCTGCCGACATCCGTATCGGCAGGAAGGATTCTGGACAAGTCGGTCTTCCAGAGGTCTCTCTGGGAGTCCTAGCAGGTACGGGAGGAACTGCTCGTCTTTCCAGACTGGTAGGCAAGGCGAAGTCTATGGAGATCATGGTGACGGGAAGGAAGTTTTCCTATGAGGAAGCTAGAGAAATGGATCTTGTGCACGACGTCTGGGCGGGAAGCCTGTCGGACTTTCGTCAAGATATTCTTGACTATGCTGGCCAATTCACTCTGCCATTTGCCGCTAGCAAGGCAATTGGAAACATCAAGCGGAGCGTTCAGAGTGGAATGGAGATCCCGCTTGAGTACCATCTGGCATTAGAGAGGGAATTACAGTCCGACCTCTTCCAGAGCAAGGATGCGAAGAAGGGAATCGCCGCTTACGTAAACAGGAAGATTCCGGAATTCGAAGGTAACTAGTATTTCAGAGGAGGAAGGAAAGATGTCAGATGCAGAAGTAGTGAAGGACTACACGGAAAATTTCGAGACTTGGATAAATGACTTCAACGAATGGCAAACGAGGATTGGTTTCGACCCCTCTTGGCTTGGCGATTACAGGTTCGACATCAAGTTCGACTGGGACACTGCTGGTGAAACTATAGAATTCGGAGATTTCGCTGGCAAGCCAAAGTGGGAGCGTCGCATGCAGATTCCACAGCAAACCGTCAGAGACGCCATCATCAGCATGGTTAGCGTCCAAGGCGACACGGAGTTCGCCTCCGTTGAACAGCAGAATCACCTTCTTGCCACTGCCCCGACCGAATATGACAAAAAATCTGCACTTCGAATAATGTGCGAGGAACAGCGTCACGGGTGGCAAATGGCTTACCTCCTCTGCACCTTCTTTGGCGAGCAGGGAGTCAGGGAGGCATCGAAGCTTCTCGAAAGAAACGCCCAGGAAGGAACTAGGGTCCTAGGTTCGTTTAACGAGCCTATTGATCACTGGCTAGACTTCTTCATGTTCACGCATTTCATCGATAGGGATGGGAAGTACCAGTTGAAGATGCTTAGCACGTCCTCCTTCAAGCCACTTGCAGCTAGCATGGGCCCGATGTTGAAGGAAGAGTCATTCCACTTGGGAACCGGGGCAAACGGACTTAGAAGGGTAGTCAAGCAGGGAGTAATCCCCTGCGCCCTTATCCAGAAGTACGTGAACAAATGGGTCAGTACCGGACTAGACCTGTTTGGAACTGATGACTCGAGCAGTGCCCAATGGGCTTACGTCTACGGAATAAAGGGCAGGTACGACGAGAGGGAGTCTGATGGTGAGGCCGACAGAGAGCACCTGAATGAAGCCAGCAGGGAACTGTATTTCCAAGAAATTCGAGAAGAGATGCGGAGGATAAGCAAACCTCGAAAGGAGGGTGAGCCCGAGTTGGTTATCCCTTCAGACAAGTTCAACAGAGGCATAGGCAAGTATTCCAAAAAGCGCTTCACAGTGGAGGGGGATCCTTTCGAAGGGGACGATGCGTCTTGGGATGAATACCTGAAGACAGTGTTGCCAACCGATGAAGATGAGGATCGCCTGATTAACGAGTACATGAAGGAAGAGTGGATCCAGTACAGGGAATGGAAGGGATAAGCGGGGGGTTTGCTGATGCAATATCACTCGCTAACATTTTTTGACAAGAAGAAGTGTGGCCACTTCTTTGAGTTCCTTACAGACTACTTTCATAGCCACCACCATTCAGAAGAGCAAGATGCAGGGGCCTACGAGAACCTCCTGTATAGAGTCAAGAGACCTTACACCACAGAGATGCTCGACATGATAGACGACTGGATGGGGCTCCCCGAGAGAGTCTGGAGGGAGGACACCCAGAGAGAGGTTATGCTGTCATTGTATGCCATCAAGTATCCCGACACCCTACTCATAGAGAGTCTGACTGAGTCAGCCAGATCTGACATCAGGAGGCTCTCAGCATATCTGCACTTCACACATCATACTTACTCCATCTGGGACGAAGATTCCCTCAGGGGACTTCACAAGCTGGGAATAGATATACCGACTACTGAAGTAGCCGACCCGTTCATCTACGGTGCATATGTTTCCGCAATAGAGCTACTGAAGGATGTTGCACCATTTACATGCTTCATTGAGCATGATGTTCCCAGACAGCGTCTCTTCCAGGCAGCCCTAGCAGCTTATGGCAGGGAGTGAATTAATGGAAATCAATACCGTTGCCGTGATCGGCGCGGGAACAATGGGAGCAGGCATTGCCCAAGTGTGCGCTCAGTCTGGATGGGATACGAAACTACACGATCCCTTCCCTGAGAGTTTGGCCAGTGGCATGGCATCCATCAACGCATTCTGGGAGAAGGGGGTTTCCCTTGGAAAGACTAGTGCGGAGCAGAGGGAGAGTTGGTCTGCCAATCTCACCTATTGCAATGACCTTGGCGAGGCAGTTGGAGATGCTGATCTGGTGATAGAGGCAGTTCCCGAGGACATGGATCTGAAGAAGGGAGTTTTCAGGAGCTTGGAGAAGTTGGCCCCGGTACATGCAATTCTGGCTACGAACACTTCTGGATTACAGATTGGCGAAATAGCGAGCTCGACGGAATGTGGGGAGCGGATAATTGGACTTCATTTCTTTAACCCGGTACCAATCATGAAACTTCTGGAGATTGTTCGTCATGATGGATGCTCAGAGTTCACTATAGATGCGGCTCGATCCATAGGTTCCTCGATGGGTAAGGAGGCCATTTTGGTAAATGACGTCCCGGGCTTTGCAACTAGTAGGCTGGGAGTTGTTCTTGGCAATGAGGCGATTAGGATGCTTGCAGAGGGAGTAGCTAGTGCGTCTGATATCGATACGGCCATGAGGCTTGGATACCGTCACCCAATGGGTCCCCTCGAGCTTTCGGATCTTGTCGGCCTGGATGTGAGGAGGGACATCCTCAGAAATCTCACAGAGGCCTTCGGAGACGATAGATACGAACCACACGGGTTGCTCGAACGCCTTGTTTCCGAAGGTAGCCTAGGGAAAAAATCTGGTAGGGGAGTCTACGATTGGAGTGGCGGTGTGAAGCGCGAGCGTGACGATCTTCCGATGTGAGAGTTGGGGGATTGGGATGATTCCAGCGTGGGTTGAGGTCGTCGGAGTCATTGCAGGGTCACTAGGGGTCGTAGCTTGGTTCCCTCAGATCAGAAAGGTGTGGTCTGATGGGGAACATGAGGGTATCTCAATTGCTACATTCTCCCTAGTTTCAACCTCGCTTGTGCTCTGGCTTTTTTACGGAATTGTAATTGGTTCAGTAGCCATGGTAATGGCTAATTTGGCAGCATTAAGCTGCATAATAGCGATCATTGTAGGTGTCATCAGGCTACGCAGGTGAGATGGCTGCTGGTGCGAACACCGGGAGTTGAACCCGGGTTAGCAGGTTGGGAACCTGCTGTCATAACCACTAGACCATGTCCGCTTATGTAAATTGGAAAGGGTGTAGGTAATTTAGCGCCACGGTATGAATTATGGTCTGGAATCAGCCTTGCGCTTCTTAGATCCGGGTCTTTGCCCTCTCTTCTTATTGCCACGATTCCGGTTTTTCCCCGTTTTGTTGGAATTAGATGGTGAATTGCGATATATCTTACCATTTCCGTTTCCTCTGGACCTGTTGCCTTTGCCGCCCCTCCCTCTTTGATTCCTCCTTGGCTTCCCTCCTGATCTAGACTCCCTGCCATTACGACGATTTGTCTTGTTGGGATCCTCCTTGATAATCTTGAAATCGTTCTTCTTGAGGTCTTCGGGACGAGGTTCGGAAAATCTCTTCTTTATTCCTACTTGTTTCTGAATTCTACCATAAATCCTCTGCTCATTGCCCTTGATGAATGAAATCACAACTCCTGTTTGTCCCGCTCTTGCTGTCCTTCCACTTCTGTGCTTGTACGCCTTTGCATCATCAGGGGGGTCATAGTGAATCACACAGTTTACTCCTTCAACATCTATTCCCCTAGCAGCAACATCTGTCGCAATTAGAACCATGCTTCTACCAGTGCTGAATTTGTTCATGGCGCGATCCCTCTGCCTCTGATTCAAACCCCCGTGAAGGGTGGAAAGTGGGATGCTGTCCAATTGCATCTCGCCACCTAGGCGATCTACCCCCGCACGGGTTCTGCAGAATATGATGCTCCTACCTGACCTTCTAACTGATTTGACTGCAATTTCAGTCTTTTTGTGGGGCTTGACCTTCCAAAACAGGTGCTCCATGCTATCCATGCTTATTTCCTTGGGACCGATCTCTATCCTCACAGGATTGTCTTGGTACAGCTTCACTAGTTTCGCAACATCACGGTCTAATGTCGCACTGAAGAGTATCATTTGGGGGTTGCTTGTACACTTCTCAATGATAGAGCAAACTGGCTCCATGAAGCCCATGTCGGCCATCCTGTCTGCTTCGTCAAGAACCACCATGCCGACGTCCTCCAGAGTCAATGCCTTTCTTTTCAGCAAGTCGATTAGCCTGCCTGGGCACGCGACCAATATCTCCGCGCCCTTGTCCAATCCCTTCAACTGCCTCCCATAGGAGGTTCCCCCGTATACTGAAAGTACCTTCATCCTTGAGTTCCAAGCTAGTGGATCCAGAACGTTCCTTATTTGCTCAGCGAGTTCCCTAGTTGGAGTCAAAATTAGAGCCGTTGGCCTCTTTGATTCGGCAGGCTTTGTTCTCTCTACCATTGGGAGGCCGAACGCTAGGGTCTTTCCAGAGCCGGTTGGTGCCCTGCAACACAGGTCCCTTCCATTCATCAGACTCGGGATAGATTCTATCTGTACCTCGAATGGCTCCGTAATACCTTGACTCGATAGAGACTGAACTAGGCCAGGCCCGATTCCTAAATCTGAGAATCGAACCACTGAGAACCCTAATCAGGGCGCGCGTAGGTTCCCTATTTAGTATGGACAGTGTGAAGTGGGAGAATCCGATGAATGGGCAATTACGATTCCGATGCGAGCATTATTGGGAATTGTGGATTTCCTTCCTTCGAACATATTCTGAATAATTCCCGGGCCACACCCACAGGCTTCCATCCCCTGGAAGCTCCCATATTGTATCACAAATCTTGTCGAGGAAAAAACGATCGTGGCTTACGGTTATTATCGCTCCGTCGTATTCCTGGAGGGCGTCCTCAAGGGCCTCCTTCGCGTCAGTATCGAGATGGTTGGTAGGCTCATCCAATAGGAGCATGTTATTCTCACTGAGCAGGAGCTCTAGCAAGGCTATTCTCGCTCGCTCTCCCCCACTAAGCTTCCCCAAGGGAACTGAAACCATGTCTTTCGTGAATTGGAACTGCCCCAAGAGAGCCCTGATTGCACCATATTCCATCCTAGGCCTCAAAGCCTGGACCTGCTGCACGGGATTTAGCGAGAAGTCCAAAGACCTGTGGTCCTGATGGAAGTATCCCAACTTGACCCCTGGGCGGACATCAAGTGTTCCAGAATCTAGACCTAGTTCTCCCATGATAATCCTGAGAATCGTTGTCTTTCCGGCTCCGTTAGGACCTACGATTCCTATCTTCTGGCCCCTCCTCACGCCGACCTCGAGATCTTTGACGATTGGTCTCCCGAGACCTTCGAAGGTAAGGTTAGCCTTGTGAAAGTCAAGGACCTCGAGGCTGCTCTTTTCCATGGATTGAAGGTTGAAGTTTAGGCTCTGTCTCTGCCTTGGCTTTAGTGATTTTAGCCACTTCAGTTCCCTTTGAGACCTAGTGATCATCACGTGCTTCTGAGATACTGACTTATCGAACTTGTTTGCCCTTTTCATTGACTGCATGGCTCCCAACAGCCTCTTTATCTCCTTCTGGGTCTTTTCTATCCTGTCACTTAGGGTCTGGAGGAAAAGCTCCTTCTGCTGGAGGTGTGAGCTGTAATTTCCAGGATATCCCTTGAGATGGGCATCTTGAATCTCGACAATATTGTTACAGACTCGGTCCAGGAAGTACCTATCGTGACTCACAATCAACAGGGCCCCTTCGAACTCATTCAAGAATCCCTCAAGCCAATTCAGAGTCTGGAAGTCTAGGTGATTAGTAGGCTCATCTAGGAAGAAGACATCTATCTCTCCCAATCCAACTAGTTGTCTTGCTAATGCCACCTTTGCCCTCTCTCCCCCAGATAGGGCTGACAGTTGGATATCCAATGAGTGGTGGGCCAAGTCTAGTGCCTTCAGAATCTCCTGGGCGTGTCCGGCGACGTCCCCTCCCCCGGATCGTGCCATTAGACTCTGCAACTCCTGATACCGTTCCATTGCCGGTTGCCAGTCAGTGTCGTAGAACGATGGGTCGGCCATCATTTGTTCGAGAGAGGATATCTCCTCCTCTAGTTCCTGGAATTGCCTCCCTCTTCTGTTCAGCTCCTCGCCCAGAGTTGCTGTCTCGTCAATGTCTCTGACTTGGGTGAGAAATGCCAGGCGTAGGCCGGGGGCGAATGTTATGTCCCCCAGATCCTGGTCTTGATTGCTAATTGTTCGCAATAGTGTTGTCTTGCCCGCGCCATTGTGCCCGACCACCCCTATTCGGTCCCCTTCATCGATCCTGACGTTTACCCCCTCTAGCACAGTGAGTGGCCCGAAGGCCCGATGAACGTCCTCGAGGCGTATGAGCTCCCTTGCCACGAGACTGCGCGTAGACTTGGGTTGAAGTGCTCATCGGTCGCAGTCAATGACTTATGACGACAATAATCATGAATGGCGGGCCCCGCTCAAATCACATGACATCAATGAGAGAACGCTGGAAGTCGTTGAACGGAAGGAAAAAGCTGTTTTCCATTTCCACAGTATTATTGCTGTTATTTTGTTGCGGATACATTGCTATCGGATATGTGGTCGCTTCACAGGCCATAGCGGTAAACGCAGGATGCGGGATGTGGAGTGAGAACACGCCATCAGATTGGGACACTGATGATGACTGGGAAAGTTTCGAACCATGGCCTGATGCTGACGAACGCGTAGAGATCCGTCGCGATTTTGATGCGTCGCCATATCAGATGACGTCGTACGAGGAGATTGCATTTTCACCGAGAGGCGATTCTGGAATTACTCTAAGCGGGTGGTATGTTGAGGTCGATCCGGATGCCCCAGTAGTCATACAAACACATGGGATGCCAATGAATGGAAAATGTAAACCAGAAATGCTCCTAATGCAGGGTTACCTAGCGGAAGGAGGAATAAATTCACTTTCGTTTGATCTCAGGAATTATGGAGACAGCGAAGTTGTTGGCGATTATATTGCAGTAGGCCAAAAGGAATACAGGGACCTCCTTGGGGCCTATGACTGGCTCATATCTGAGAAAGGTTACGAGCCAGGTGAAGTAGGTATGACTGCAATATCTGCAGGTGGGGGTGCGGCTATCGCCTTCGCTGAAGAAACTGGCATAGGTGCGATGTGGCTAGACAGCGCGGTTTTGGATTTCCCGTTGGTAGTCAAGAACGAACTCGGGAGATTGGGTTTCCCAACTGTCTTCGCGGGACCGGCAACTACCGTAGGAGGTTGGCTTGCTGGAGTGAGTCTGACTGAGAGATC
>Ga0208410_1000253_pt1 | contig 32709 bp, 25 predicted proteins | sample ETN02SmetaG_3_FD_185787 | JGI IMG/M metagenome (GOLD analysis project Ga0208410, IMG submission 185787) | Marine microbial and viral communities from oxygen minimum zone, Eastern Pacific Ocean - ETNP2014F10-02SV257 (SPAdes) (version 2) | ecosystem: Environmental > Aquatic > Marine > Oceanic ... | reverse complement strand
TACAGACTCAACTCCAACAAAGGAATGACTGCCTGCTCAAATATGTTGGAAGAAAAATGGTCTGGTGATTTTGTCGCTGCCCCTACCTCAGATGGTATCGCACACATAGTTTGGACTCGACGCTTCCTAGATACTAGTGGTTATCTGAAGCAGACGGTTTCATACTCTACAATAGACTCTGCTTGTGAGATGCGACCAATCCAAGATTTGATGGATCCAATTCTATTATCCGATGGTAAATACTGGGGTATCGACATCGATGTTGATGGAACAAAATTATTGGTTGCTGGATATCATCGTGACCTGTTGACTGGCGGAACTTTTCAAGACCTAACTAGTATCTTCATCTTAGAAGCAGACGCTCCTACTTCTTCTAGCGATTGGAGACTAACTCCAAATGCTATTTCTGATATAGACGTGATTGCGGGGTATACTGATCCAGTACAAATTGAGTATGGTGAGGAGGATGGTCATATCCTCTACCAATCAATGCGTAACGACACCACAGGAAATGATCGACTAGGTCTTTGGTATGCTCATGGAGAGATTAAACAATCATCGTGGACATACAAGAAGGCGGTCGGTGACCATGCATCCTTGCCCCAGATGAAGGTGCACACAGTAGACGATGAAGATAGACTCGTTGTTGCTTGGAAAGAGGGAGAGGGAATAGATAGTGAACTAATCACTCGTATAGTTGACGACACCTTCAGTATCATAGAAAATTCTTCTATGCAATTCTCTGCTAGAGGCCTGTCTCAAATTGTCTTCATAGAAACCTCGCGAGGAATCCAATTAATGCATGATATGGTGGGTCCTGGTGGACCTCAAGTTCAGTATGGAATGATCAATTCTGAGGCCCCTTGGATGGCAATATCGAATCGAATTTCTGATGGTTGGCTACATTCAGTAAGTCGCTCACCTGCGAGTGGTGAGGCTGTGATTATTCACACCTCAACCCAAGGTTGGGTCATAAGGGCTGTAATTGACGATAGTAAACCAAACACAGGACCAATAGACATTCTAGAAGAACTCCGATTCCAGCTTGGTTTAGACGAAGGAAGTTTCAACATTTTAGTCGGCGGAGTGGCAATTGCGGTTTTGTTGCTCTGTACCATTGTTTTGGCAGTAATGTCGGGGCGCGCAATACGTTGGATTGGTGGTCGGAGAAGAAAACCCGTTCAAGGGGTGATTATGTTGGAAGATGATGTAGTAGATGTTATCGATGAAGATGATATTCCCGTTGAGGCAATAGACACTTCTTCCATTGTCGAAGTTGTAGATATCAATGTAGAGAGTACTTCACCAAGACGAGAAAGACGACAACGGCGATCACAACCAAAGATGGCTGAAATATCTACGACTATACCAGAAATGACACAGCCAGCAACAAACGACGGAATAGTCGCTGAGCCATTACCGCCGATGGGAGATGCACCGGCTTTACCTGGACTCCCTCCCTTGAACAAGCCAGTTCTTTGTCCGGAATGTGGGAGTCGATTCGACGTCGCATTCGATCTAAAGATGACGCGTTGCCCTATCTGTGCATTACGAATAGATCTATGAGGTCGAATTATGCGCAGATTGCATTTAGCATCTGCTTCTGAAAGACGCCTGGCTTGGTTAAAACAAAGATTTGCAAATTTCGAACTAAGCGCCGCTGCATTAATTTTCGAAGAACCAAAACCACGCTGGGGTGCGCCAGTAAATGAACAGGTTGAATTTACCTGTGCTGCCAAGGCGGAAGCAGCCGCTAGAGAAGGTGTTGTAAGCCAAATGGCGGGTAAAGAATTAGCCGAAGTTGTAATTGTTTCAGACACCATTGTTGCTGACCCTGATGACCCATTAATGCCGATGGGAAAACCTGAGGATGAACAACACGCCATGGCTATGCTGCTGAGACTTTCTGGAAACCGACATCGAGTATGGTCCTCAACCGCCCTAGTATATCCTCCAAATGGTGACGGAGAACATTCTCTTCATGGAGGATGGAGCGCAGATATTTGGACGGATTCAGCAGTTGTTGAATTCGACGAATTGTCTCAAGAGAGGCTCATTGAATTGGTAAGTAGTGAGTCGTGGAAAGGAAAGGCAGGGGCATATGATTTGGCAGGTGCTGCCTCTCTTGATACTCGATTAGTCGAGGGAGAGGAAGTAACTGTTCTCGGCTTTGCAACAACTGCAATTTCTCAATTAGAATCAATGTAGGATTTCATTGATTACGAGATTCCCACCAACCGGGATCTGTCTCCGCTTTTTCGACCAATCTTCTGAGGGCATCTAGGGTCTTTTCGTGAAAATGATGTTCGATACCCTCGGTGTCGATATGTGCAGTTTCTTCATCCACTCCAAGAACGATCAGAAATCTGACCAAAAGGCTATGTCTTTCGCGTAAACTTTCCGCGGCTAATCTGCCTTCTCTTGTAAGAACAGCCCCCTGATAGCGTTTGTACTCAACCAGACCTTCTTCGTCTAACCTTTGCAACATCTTTGTTACGGAAGGTCGGGCGACTGCCAATGATTCTGCAATTCGTGCAGGCTTTGCTCGACCTTCGACCAATTCTAATTCATGCAGGACCTCAAGGTAATCTTCGACCCTAACCGAGTGACGTTTGGAGCGTCGCACCCCATCTGCCTGATGAGCAGAACGAAGTGCTTCGAGTCTTTCGGCGTCCAAGTTCACACCTCAACAAAAGTTACTCCGCCGTACTTTAAGACAAACTCACGTTGTAAATCATCAAACCATTCCAACATCTGAGATGAAAAGCGCACAGATAGCACTTCATCATCCATCAATAAATCATCTTGGATTCCTTTGAGGGTTCCCGGTGCCGCCCCACAGGAGACACAAGCACCGTCCAAATCGATGATCAGTGATAGTGCATCTGTGCCGGAATGCATTTTCTTAACAACATATTTTGCTAGTATTATTCCACCACCATGGCCATCGAGAGCAGCTCTCACCGGACCGAGTCTAGACATCAGAGCGGGTACGATATCAGGGTGGTCACTTTGTACCAACTCGAGTAGAGACAAAGAACGAAGTCTATCCAGCTCTGCTGGATCGTTGGCCTCTAAAACTCTCTTTTCCGCTTCCTTTTGCATAATCGCCTCAACTTGTAGTCGATATGCCTCGGCTAGTTCGTCTGCATCATCCACATCAAGCCGGAGGTGTCACCCCTACTTCTGATTGACCATTATTTTGGCTTGATGCAACGACCGTCTATGACGGTCGGATTCAAAAGGGAGGATTCCTGCCAAGAATTGAGGCAAAACAATGGCATCAGACAAACCAGTCCTCGACATCAGCAATTTACACGCTGGAATCGACGACACACCAATACTTCGCGGAATTGAACTTGAGATACCCGCGGGTGAAATCCATGCCATCATGGGCCGTAATGGAAGTGGAAAGACAACTACTGCGAACATAATCATGGGACATCCGGACTTTGAGGTCACAGATGGAGGTGTGCAACTAAATGGAGAGAATCTATTGGATATGGAGCCATGGGAAAGAGCAAGGGCAGGAGTTTTCCTTTCTTTCCAATACCCACAAGCCGTTCCTGGCTTACAAGTCGGAAATTTCCTTCGAAAGTCAGTCGCTGCGATTAGAGGTGAAGATGAAGCCAAAGGTGCTGAATTTCGGAAAAAACTGAAAGATGCTATGATCGAACTTGATATCGATCGTTCATTCTTGGGTAGATATGTCAACGATGGATTCAGTGGCGGTGAGAAAAAGCGCTTTGAAATCTTACAACTAATGCTACTACAACCAAAGTTGGCAATATTAGATGAGACTGATTCTGGATTGGATATAGATGGAATTAGAACTGTCGCAAAAGGGATTAATGCCGCAGTTCGAGGAACTGACTCTGGTGCTTTGATTATCACTCACTATTCTCGTATTCTCGAGCACGTCCAGCCTGACAAGGTGCATGTCTTAATCAAGGGTAGAATTGTCAAGTCAGGTGGTCCAGAACTAGCTCTTGAACTGGAAGAAAGAGGATACGAGTGGTTGGAAGAAGAAGCGAATCCGCCTAATGGAAACATGGAGGGTTAGAAACATGGCAGCAAAGGAAGCACGTGAAGCCGTAGGCGAATACAAGGCCGGCTGGCATGACCCTGAAAATGCAACAATCCGTTTCGATTTCGGACTATCTGAGCAAGTGGTTCGAGACATCTCTGCTCTGAAAAATGAGCCAGATTGGATGACTGAAATACGAGTCAAAGCATTTCACCACTTCGAAAACAGGCCTATGCCCACTTGGGGAAATATGTCAATGTTGGAAGAAATCGATTTCGATTCAATATGTTACTATCTTCGCTCGTCTGATGCAACAGAAAAGGACTGGGAAGATGTACCAGAAAATATTCGAGATACATTCGATAAACTAGGAATCCCGGAAGCAGAACAAAAGTGGCTATCAGGAGTAACTGCCCAATATGAATCAGAAGCGGTCTACCACTCGATTCGAGAAGACTTGGAGCAACAAGGAGTGATATTCCTAGATATGGATTCTGGACTGAAAGAATACCCTGAGCTTGTCAAGAAATGGTTTTGTTCAGTAGTACCATATCAAGACAATAAATTCAGCGCCCTAAATACAGCAGTCTGGTCTGGAGGCTCATTCATTTACGTTCCAAAGGGAGTTCATGTTGAGATGCCAGTACAGGCCTACTTCCGAATTAATGCAAAGAATATGGGTCAATTTGAGAGAACTCTGATTATTGCTGATGAGGGAAGTAGTATCCATTATGTCGAGGGCTGTACTGCTCCAACCTACTCCACCGATTCTTTGCATTCTGCGGTGGTTGAATTAATTGCACTACCTGGAGCGCACATCCGATACAGTACTGTTCAGAACTGGAGTGCGAATGTCTACAATCTAGTGACAAAGCGCGGGATCGCTCATGAGAACGCGAAGATAGAATGGGTGGATGGCAACATTGGCAGTAAATTGACAATGAAGTATCCCGCTGTTATCCTCAAGGGTGAAGGGAGCCATGCTGAGGTAATTTCCGTTGCTTACTCCGGCAAAGGTCAGCACCAAGATGCAGGGGCAAAGATTCACCATCTTGCGAGTAACACAACCTCGAAGATTCTCTCTAAATCAATTTCAAAAGATGGTGGTCGAGGTTCCTACCGTGGGATGGTATCAGTATCTCCTAAAGCCGAGAATTGCAAATTGAATGTTGTCTGTGATGCTCTAATATTAGACGATGGATCTCGCTCTGATACCTACCCTACAATGGAGGTTGCAAACCCAAGCGCTCGTTGTGAACACGAAGCGAGTGTATCCAAGGTTAGTGATGAACAATTGTTCTATTTGATGAGCAGGGGGCACTCGGAAGAGGAAGCATTGGCAATGATTGTCAACGGGTTCTTTGAGCCGTTTACCCGTGAATTACCGATGGAATATGCTGTTGAACTCAACAAATTGATGGCACTTGAAATGGAAGGAAGCATCGGTTGACTTGGGTGATAATATGGATGCTGCGAGCCTGTATAAATCGCTAGATGAGCCTGACAGAGCAGACCATCTTTGGCGTTATACCCCTTGGAAAAGAGTCCACCCAAGTGGTGATTTAAATGATATTCCAATTGCAGCCTCACCTAAACTCGCCCTAAGCTGTTTGGATGATAGTGTAGCCCTAGTGGGAATCTCTGTTGAAGAAGGAGTTGTAGGGGCCGAGGTATTACCTGAATCGGATGAGGTTACTGCCTCTTTCATCCGAGCCGCTGCAAAAGAATCGATCTATACCTTAAGGGTCGAAAATAATTTCATTGCTAATTCTCCTATCATTCTGGACATCGATACAGGTGATTCAAATTGTGCCATTCACTTAACTTTGGATATTGGAAGAAATTGTGAATTCGAATTAATCACACAAATTAGTGGTGCGGCACCTTGGACAGGATTTCTTCGCACTGGTAGAATCGGCGATGGCAGCATCCTCAATGATGTCGTAATAGGACACACCGATTCTGGAATTCTACTAAGGGTCGACAGTATCGCTATTGGTCGAGATGCACAGGTAAAGGCAGGAACAGTCAGTTCCGGCAGTAAGAGAACGAAGGCTGATTTGAGATACAAGATGGGTGAAACCGGTGGACACTTGAACGTTCTTGGTTCAATTCTGTCTGCTAACGATATGCACCTTGATCACCACATCGAGATTCACCATGATGCTCCAGAAACCTTCAGTCGTCTAGATTGGCATTCAGCGTGTGGAGGAAAATCTCGCACGGTGGGTACCGGAATGCTCCGAGTCGCAAAAGGTGCAAGAGGAGCTGATGCAGGACAACTATTCCACAATCTGCTATTATCTGAAAAAGCAGAGGCTGATTCAATTCCTGAACTAGAGGTTAGCGAACACGACGTAGTTGGTTGTGGCCACGGTACAGCCAATGGTCCGGTAGATGAAGACCAGATGTTCTACCTAGAATCCAGAGGCTTCGATACTGAGGAGGCAAAGGATGCTCTAATCGCCGCCTTCCTCAATTCAACACTTGTTGAAATGGGCAGTGATGCTCTTCACAACTGGTTAGCCGAGCATCTACAAGATGAATTAGAGGACCTCAAATCTTGAGAAATCAATTTGGGCTGAGCGACCTTCACATCAATCATGGACTACGACCATTGCTCTGCAATTCTGTGCGAGTGTGGCTTTCGTGGAGCTGCGATTCCTATGCGACAACATATGGAATGCCCACGGTGCAGGAGAGTCGTTGAGGCCTGTTGTGAAGGAGTTCCTGATTACTCACAATAATCATCCTGAACGGTCTCTGTAACTCGATAAAAGAGCCGTTAGAAGAACACCTGCAACAATGCCGAATGCAAGGCCTTGCTCTTCCAGAGTAGAACCTGCAAGATCCCGAAATGTAAATCCCATGACTGTGCACATTGGCACCACAAAAATTGCGAAACGACGCACTCTCTGGGTATTTGTTGGTGCAATACCCATTGGCCTCAGGGTGATAGAACCGGCTTTTTCTAATACCTGCCAATCAACCGCTTCTGCCCCAATTCGCAATCTTTGCAATACCGCAGGACGTATGCCCGGGTCTGCAGATTTATCATGCAAAATTTCTCCTCTACCGGTTACTATTCTAACCCTCTGTAGACGATCACGAATACCTAACAATTTCTCAGTTGCACCTGCGGCCATTGGTGCATCAAGCCCATGCATGTCAAAGGTTAGCACTCCTCGTTCACGACGAATTCGTTCCCCTACATCCCACGCTCCATCAGTTTCATCCGAGAGATGGGACATCTCTTCTCTTAATACTGCGACTTCAGCGGCCCGCGATTCTTCTCTAGCTTGGCCTTTTTCAGCATGATTTCGAACTCTAGCAAGAGCAAACATCAGAACAACAGTACCGACTCCTAAACCAAGTACGAAACCTGTTCTCAATGATGAGATTATTCCATCCTCATCCATTCCTGTAGCGAAGAAAGCCATCATAGAACCCATGACTGTAACCATCAAGCCAATGACGGTGGAAATAACGAAGGCATCACGCACCCTGACCTCCACCATAATGGAGCGGATAAGTTCATGACGATAGAACTAATCGACGATATAATGGCCATTAACGAGGAAGGCCGATTGAAAAATGGGCGCAAAGATAGGAAGAGAGAATCCAAGGTTGGTCGCAACTTCGCAGCAATCGCAGGAACCTATCTTATTCTGCTATTTTTGGTACCATTAACTATGCCTGCAGATACAATTCCTGACCTCTCTGGTCGTGCTAATCGCCTCGATTATGCGACAATTGAGGGAATATGGTCGTGGGGAAATGGTGACAATAGCGACTACGAACATGCTGGACACGATCAAGATGCAAACGGTGGCTCATTTGCATGGACCGATCTAAATCCAATTGCAGCAACTGTGTACGCAATTGGTGATTTGAATTGTCATCAGAAATATTATCGCTCATGGGAAATTAATGGCAATCAATTAGCCGTCTGTGTACGGGATATTGGAATATTATTCGGCTTCGTTTCTTGTTGTTTAATTTGGCAGCAAAGGGGCTTGAATAGATGGACAGTACGAGACACCTTCCTGTCAATGTTCTCCGATGAATCGATAGAGAAATTCTACTACGATGATCGTAGAATGATGTTGATGTTTGTTATTATCGGTTTAGGCCTTGGCCCGATGGCAATTGATGGGTTTACTCAGTTACTGACATCATACGAGTCGACGAATACAATGAGGATACTAACTGGTTTTCCAGCGGGCTTCATCGGAGGTTGGATATTCTCAGCAATGTTCTCTGCCAGACCTAATGAATTCGAAAATTCAGAGGAGGTTCGCCTTCCCGCAAATGCTACACTACGCATGGTTTGATGGTTAATTCCCTTGCCACCAATTAACTAATCCGCTGGTTCCAGCGGGTGGTAAGGAGTCGGATTTTCCGTTTCCTAAAATCGCTAATCTCTCGATTGTATCTCGAACCGCATTGGGATATTCGCCAGAACGTACGATTTGCCCCATTGCAAATCGTGGATGTGTGTCTGGATTTGTTACAACCCATTTTGCTAATGCCTTCCTCAGTGGCCAAAGAACTAAGGAAAGAATTCCGAAAGAATGTGATTCGTCCCTCAATTGGTTACGTGCCGCATCTCTTCCTAACAAAGACTTGTGTTGATTTACCCATTTGCTCTTATCTGCAAGGAAGCGCAAAACCTTGTGGGAGTGAGAATCAGAAACCGCCCTAACCGGGCCTTGGGCTTCACGTAACTCATTGACATCTGCAGAGGGAAGCAAAGCCAAGGTTCCACAGATAGCAGATAGAGAATGAGCCAAAACAGACTTGGGGACGTCAATCCTCTCATCTTCTGATATCTCATCAAGGGCTCTATTATGCTCCTCTTGTGCTTCTCTTAACACGCGCCACGGTGCTTTACCATCTAACCAATCGTTTAGATTCCTAGCTGGTTCTACACCCAATCCATCTAGTACCGTTTGGCCCTTTGTCGATTTGATTAGGCGTTTGAGCATAAAGCGTTCAATACCTTCTGTGTTAACGTTAACGGGATTTGGACGAGAGTGAAGGAACTTTCTCACATGTAGTGTTAATTTGCGGCGAAACTCCTTCTCAGTAGTTTCATTTGATACCGGCCCAATTATGGCACCCATATCGAATGGAGTTGGCATCTCAATATCACCAGACAGTAACGATTCATATCCTGCTCGAATCGCTTTTTGTAACTCTGTTGTCTCGAAGTATTCGGCTTTATCAGACATCATTCTAAGTGTCCCAGATTGTATCCTCTTCATCGCTACCTCAGGGTCGCAATCGACCCATATGCAAAGATCAGGGATTAGTGCAGCAGAATTAATTTGGGCTACTCTCTCAACTCCTAGTGAGCCAACAATACCCTGGTATACTAATGAAGAATGTACATTCCTTTCACTCACAACAATTCTACCTTCTTCGAGCCGTGGAAGTATCCAGCCGTGAGAATGGTCTACTCTATCTGCTGCAAAGAAGCCCGCTTCTTCCTCGGGAGTATGTGTATTCTGTCTAACGGAATCTATGGCGAGTCTACCTAATGGATGATCTCGACGAGGTTCTCCTGTCACCTCAACTGATGTGAAACAAAATTCCTTTGTCAGTACCTCAGCAACAACCTTGGTTGCTAGGCCTTTACCGGAGCCATCACCCCCTTCGATGGTGATTAGGTACAAATTAACCCTCCACTAAACCAAATTGTTTTCGACTCAGATAACTGAGACCCATGCCCATCAAAATGAATAGAGGACCTATGAACATCAATCCTTGACTCCAAAGGCCAAGATAAGATAGAAATTGAGTACGAAAGTGACTCTTGCCATTGTAAGCTTCAATCCCACCGAAAATACCTGCAATTCCTGCAAACAGGGTTACTGCACCTATTATTGATGCAATTAGAACAGACTCACTAAGGAAACTCTCCCCGCGCATGTCAGTTTCCTGAAGCCCATCTCCTTCGGTCAGAGTGACAATGATTTGAGTATGATCTCCTGGAATCAATAGAATTCGTTGAGTGATATATTCAGGATGTTCGACCACAATTATTGAAGATTTTCTTGGCACATCGAGGATAAAAAATCGGCCACCAGAATCTGTGATATCCCGGCCAATTTCGAGATTATCATCATCATAGAGAATTACCGTCACACCTTCCATCCCCTCTGCTCCAGAAGAGTTGTTGATAAGAGCGGCAAAGACCGCTCCGTTGACATCTGCCTTCGGTCCAGAATCATCGAGTTGACCGCTTAGCACCTCTCCGATATCGGCACTAATGTGTAGACTACCAGTCAAAACCCCGAGTATACTTCCAAAGATTATCAATACCGCGCCGGCAACTCTTGTGGCGGGATCGGTAGAGAGATCTTCAAGCCACCACTCAAAGCGAGTTCGCCTAGATTCATCATCTTCAGACATCCTCTCCACCCTCCTGCTCGTCCTTGCTGACAATCGGCGGCTTCTCAGTTTGCCGCTTTGATATTGACGTATATGTGAGCCAAATTAGTGCTAATAGAATCGTTACGTACACTAACCCGATTTGATTTTCTCCCTCGCAATCTAGACAATCGGCTGGAGGGTCGCTGGAGGAGTTGATTTGACAGTTAGATGAGAGGTTTGAAAACTCTATCTTGACCTCGTAATAATTCGACCAATTTTTACCTGTAACCCAATAATTTCCAGTTACAGGATCTTCAGCAATTCCGTTCAATACACCTGAAGATTCTGACTCATATTGTTCTCGAATCGAACTAAAGTCTACTCGTTGACAAACAAAGCCACTTGAGGTTTGAATCAAGTAAATCGAATCATCAAACCATTTGTTTGCAAGTATGTGTTCATTATTGCTCAAACACTCTAATTCATTCCAGCGCTCACTTGGACCACCGCCTATCAATACCTCCAAGGATTTGATGAATGAAATTGTTGAATCGTTCGAATTTTGCAGGTGCCCTGAGCCATCTGAAAGCCACAAACCAGTCTCATCTGAATTACAGATTCCCCAGCCTTCTCCTTGGTAGGAAAAATTACCAATTTGCTGCAATGTTTGTAGGTCATAAATAAACCCAATATTTTCTTTCCAGGTTAATTGGATTATCGAATTATTCCAAATGGTCAAACCTTCTGCAAAATAATCATCCGAAAGATTGTACTGCGCCTCAATTTGGCCTGTACTCATGTTGACAATTCTAACACTAGATTGACCGTACAAGCCAGTGCTTTCGTAGAATTTTCCTCCGTGGATCTCTAGGCCTTGAGTGAAGGCGAAATTATCGTGAGGGACTTGACTGATTAATTCAGGTTCAATAACTTCTAATTGCCAAACTTCTGGAGTCTCGGAAGTTACTCTCGACAGGGGATAAAATATTGATGAGATTATACAGAATATCACAACGATTGTTGTCCGAATTTCATATTTCTCCCGTGGTTGGGAAATCCGGCCCTCTGGGCCGTAGGCGTCCGAACGATGCTCCATCGATGTTATAGCAGGTAGAAGAGGGGCTTGAACCTGTCTTATTGCTGTGGTGAGTGTCAGTGAGTAGTTTGAGTGGTTCAAGTAAGTCAACAACTACGTTGTTGTTGGTTTGGCTCATGTTAGCTTCAGTAATGCTACCAATGGTGAGCGCAAGCGAAGACTCGGGAGAGTCCGAAAATCAAATTCTATCAGGTGATTTGAGTGATTTCGACCCTGCTAGTGATGGGCACGCTTACATCTACAACGACCCCGATAACACAGTTTACTCTGCATTTGGCTATCTGAAGAAACAATGGATTGAGAATGATTATCCTAACTTAATCGAACCTTTTTCTCCTGCCTACCAAAACACTAGGTCAAGCGCTAGAACTTGTGAAAATGCTTGGGCAGTGGATGATACGGACACTTTCTCTACTTCCAGTGGGACGGTTACTGCGACTGTCGAGAAAATTTCAACTAATTCCGCTATTTTTGTAGAAAATGGAGTAATTATTTCTTCCACCACACTGAACGACATCACTTCAACATGGGAGTCCACCATTTATCCAACAGACACGACATACTTTGGGAATCCTCCCGATGTAGACAATAATTGTCAGATTGAAATTTTAATTTTCCAAATCGATGGAGGGGGAGGGATTGGAGGTTACTTCGATCCAAATATTGCAAGCCAGCGAGAAATTATGTTCATTGATTCGGGTGATTTGAGTTGGAGAAACACCATCATTGCTCATGAGTTCCAACATCTTCTGCATAATGCGAGAGATCCCTATGAATACATCTGGTTAGATGAAGGGGCTGCTGATATGGCAGCCTACCTCTGCTTCGGTGTGACCAACACCATCTCAGGACACGCAAATGCATGGTCTCAAAATGCCAACATGAGTGTTCGTTGGTGGAATCAAAGAATCGCGGATTATGGTGGAAGTTTCATGTTCGTAATGTACCTAGCTGACAAGCTCGGCGGTGGTACTGCAATATCTAGATTGGTCGCAGACACCGCAACAGGTGGGGCAGGAGTCGAAAATCTCGCCCGAAATCCTGAACCCGGGTCGACTGCAATCGGGACTATAATGCCAGATATATTTGCTAATTTTACCGCTGCCGTGACCTTGGATAGTGCACAAGGGGCATTTGGATTTTCTAATATCGCAATGACCGCTGGATGTGTCACAGGGTATATTTGCAAAGTTCAGATGAGTGGTTATCGAGATGAGTGGCAAACGACTTGGGTTAGCCCAACACAAGAGCTTGAAGGCTGGGGAATGAGGGCGTACAAATTCTCGGGCGGGACTGGTGCACCGCTCAACCTAATGGTTCAACCTACTCAATTCGGTGTCACAGGAACCGTCATGTCGAAAGATTCCGCTACTGGAACTTGGACTATGGACAAATTGAGAATTGACTCTGCAACTGGTGCTGGAACCGGTCTTGTACATGGATTTGGAAATACCACTGACGAAGTTTGGGTAATTGTCTGGTATGAATCCCAAGTCACCGATTGCGACTACAATTTTGCCAGTTGCGGAATAACAACTGGCTCTTATCCAACCACAGATATCGTTGTTCAAGCAGGCATAATTACCGACCCCGCTGAAGTTGACATAATCTCGGTCACTACGTTCGATCGAGACGAAGATAATCTAGACGACAGTGTGGAAATTGAATTGCAAGTTACATCTAATGCTTTCTTTGAAATTATCGAAGTCACCTTTGAAGCGTTCGTAAACAACACGCTGACCGATTCTATCACTTTCTCTACAACTGCAGGTAATAGCATACCTACAGAGGAAAGCATATGGTTCACCCCGCCACATACCGGTGATTGGACATTTGGAGTGGATATTCGAGATATTAGCGGAGAAATTACCGATACTGCGTTCACACTGCCAATTACATTGGGGAATATGAAACCGGTTGCGAGTGGCTCAACCTCAACCTCAATCACCCAAACATGGTTACCCGTCAGCCTATTCGGTGGTGGCTACGACGTGTGGGGATTTGGACTACTCAATGGCTCATACAGTTACAATGAAACACCCATTTCTTACAATTGGAATTTAGGAGATAACGTCACATCAGGACTGAAGAATCCAGTCCACATTTATGAGCAGCCAGGAAATTATACTGTAGCGCTCACTGTGCAAGATGTTGGAGGCTTTTTCTCTGATACACAATATTGGACGGTTAATGTCGCAGATACCACTGAACCCATTCCAGAGATTAGGGTAGATGGAGTTACCATAACCGATGAAATTGTATTATTGACAAATCAAAGGGTAATGTTCTCAGCCAGAAGTACCGTAGACAACGTACCACATGAAGAAATAGAATTTACTTGGAATTGGGGCGATGGAAGTGACGAAGGTGGGCTAGGCCTTGTTGAAGCAAGTCACGCATACGTTGATGGTAGCGCAGATGGCACTGTTTACACATTGACTCTTACGATCAACGACGGAACCTTTGTCGTAGAGCACCAAGTATACGTTCGAGTACTCAATAGGGTACCGAGACAAGTTTTCGATCAAGAACTACAAACATACACCCTAACACCTCTGACATTACCAGATATATTCACTGATGATGACGGAATAATTGTCGAATATCGATGGGAGTTCGAAACCGGTGTGAATTTCTCAAGCCAAGGAATATCACTGACTTCCGACTTTTCAGGAACTACCTCAGTAAACCAAAATCCAACCGTCGGATGGAATTCTCCCGGTCTCAAAACTGTCACTTTAGAGGTGACCGACGACGATGGCAATGTGTCTTCTACAAGCATAGTGGTTAGAGTATTGAATCAGAGGCCAGTAGCGGTATTTGCTAGTCCTTCTGATGGCACGGTTGAAACCGAGTATTTGTTCGAGAGTTTATCCTTTGACCCTGATGGAGATACGTCATTATTACAAACTCGATGGAACATCACTGGAATGGATGAAGAAATTGAAAACTCATCTACAGTTTATCATAGTTTCACAGAGCCTGGGTTGTACACAATTTCGTTGACTGTTATCGATGAAAGAGGTGCTGAATCTGCCACCAAATCATACCAGGTCAGAATCGCCAATCCTATTCCTGTCCCCATGGTTGAATTTTTACAACCAAGTATTAATGGAAGCGCACTCAATTCAATCCCTAGCTCAGATGAAGATGTTACTTGGTGGGTTCCATTTGCCTCCGATGGAGGTGCATTTATCGCTCCAAATTGCCCCCTGAAATTTGATGGTTCAGAAAGTTATGATTCTGACCCGAAATTTGTTGGAAGGGCCTCCACAGATCCTGATAACGCTGAATGGAATGGAATAACAAGATGGATTTGGGACTTTGGTGACGCAACTCCACAAGTCGAAGGACCCGTGGTTTGGCACTCTTGGGACCGCCCCGGAACCTACGTAGTAACTCTGACTGTTGTTGATGGATTCGAAGGAGGAGACACAAACACTACCTCCATTACAGTACACGTCTCAAGAGCGCCGGAAATAGATCCAATAGACCCGATTGATTCAGATTATGTCAACGAAGGCGACTTAGTTATTCTGAACCATAGTGCTTATGATATTGATTTGATTGAGGGGTTAGAAGCATGGCTAGATGTAAATGCTGATGAGGATAGTGATGGCGATGGAGTCTCTACAAATGATAAGGACACAAGTTTGACCACTGAACTTAGTGTCTATTGGGACCTCAATGCATTGAACGATGCAGATCAAGATGGAGACCCTAGAAACGACTTCCTTTGGGGCAATATGACTTGGGGCGAAACCGGTGAAATTCGTCTTGTTTTACAGGTATGTGACGGAGTTGGTGTATGCACTTCAGAGGACTATATTATCAGTGTACTTTCTGCCGAAGAAGAAGACCGACAGAAGTCTTGGGATGAATTGACTTGGAAGGACTTCGTTCCAAACAAAGAGAGCGGTGGCCTCCTAGCACTCGTCGCCATGGTAATGCTGCTCGGCTGGTTAGTTATGAGGCAGAAAGATGAAGAGGAGATTGATGCCGAGGAAATGCTTGATACCTACGATGTTCAGGAAGTAGAAGCGGAAGGCGGGCTACCTGGTATGGATCAACACAATCCACCCCCACAACCGAAGTATCTGACGGTTGACGAGCGAAGGAACAAGGAGTCCGGATACGTCCGCCCAATTAGAACTCGGAGGCGCTGAGGGTGCATGAAATTCTGAAAAAACTCTTTGCGAGTGGATTTAGCTTTGGACTAATTGTACCGATGTTGGCAATTTTATTGGCGACAACTAGTCCGGTTGTTGCCTCAGGAGACGATTGCTCAGTACCTCTTGATGTTGGATTTGACCCCTCTGTAGCAGAAGTCGTTGAGGTTGATGACAATCCATGGAATTGGTGGGGGCAGCAACCAAACCAAAATGCCGACTTACTTCCTCTTACTGAAGATTTGTATATTGAAATCGATTTGCAAAGAAATTATGCTCAAGCGGTTCGTTTGGAATTGGTTACCGGATATTCGTATACCTTCTGTGTTGAATTTAATTCCGACCCAGATAATCCTCCTACCGAAGATCCTAAAGGAGACGTATACCTGTTTGATTCCGCGAATTGGAGAAGGTATCAAGATGAATATGAAATGACATCCGAAGGTTGGGAAAATCCGGAGGAGGTAATGGATATGATTCCGGTTGAATGGCGAGATATGGTCGTGTTTCTTCCCTTCAGAGACGCTCACGCCTATGAGGGAAAACGGAGCACCAGTTTTTCCACAGCTCTAGATAACGACAACAAGGCGTTCATTTCTTGGTTTGGAGATAATAGTGATGCAGAATATTTCCTCGCTCTCGATAATTGGAACAATAGCAGGCCAAATGATGCATCAGTTGTTGATGGAGATATGATTGTTCAGGTTTGGGTTGAAGTAGAGGACCGGTTAACTCTACCTAAATTTACAGCCTACATAATTGTGGGATTACTACCTCTAAGCTGTGTAATTGTACCTATACTAATGCATTCAAGATACCATTCTAGCGGTACCGAGGAGAGTCAAGAGAAGCAAGAATTGGTTCCATTGCTAGAGCAATGAATCATTCGTAGTGTAACATTTCCCAAGCAATTAGTAGGTCTGATGCGTTTATTCTGCCTTGAGAGGATAGATGTGAGCCGGTTTCCATTGTGGAATACACAAGTTCTTGGTTGAGTAATGGGCCGTGAATTCGTGTCCAATCGCCACCTACACCCATGCCCATAATTGCTATTTTTTGTTCGGAATCCCTTAGTAACCACGCCGCCTCAAATAATCTCAAGGCAGAGTTCCTTCCATTGATATTGTAACAGACTTTGAGTATATCCCCAGAGTCTGCCATATCCTCGATGTCATTGATGATTTCTGATGTACTATCAGGTTCTTCTGAGAAATGAGTTGAGGAAATCACCTTAGTATTACCTTTAGCAATCTGCAAAAGTTCGGTACGGATTTTGGAATCAATATCTGCCTCCAGGTCAACCCAACTCACTCCACTATCGATTGCAGTTCTAAGAACAGAAATTCTCTCTTCTTCAGTACCTGGAAAAAGACCCCCCTGTCTCTCTGGTCGACAGGTTAGGACTACAGGCAAATCGATACCGCCTTTGAATGCCTCAAGAGCGCCCGATAAATCGATTGAATCAAATGGTTGAGAGATGTACTCTGGTGGAATATATGCAGGCTTTGTTTGGCGATCCCTACTATCGGAATCATTTGTTTCTTCAGGTTCAGGGACTTTCTCAACAACCCAAAGCATGTCGAGGCGTACCTCACAAATATCAGCCCCTACCGCAGTAGCACGTGCAGCATCTGCGAGTATCTCATCCACCGAGCAACCGGATAAAGTCACACAGATGGTGGGTCTTTGCATCGGCTCGGCGACCGGAGAGGTCTGTTTAACCATATTTGTGAGCCAATACCCCTCCTATGGAGGGGTGAAGGTGTACATTTACTTACACTTTCGACGTATATCTGACAGTCTCTAGGGAGTATTGATTAACCCCCTACAAGAAGAGTTTTATTAGAATGCCTGAGGGTTCCTAAGGAACCCTCAGACGATTGGAGTCGAAAATATGGCTGAAGAGTATGACGCAGATAGCATTCAGGTCCTTGAAGGCCTAGAAGCAGTGCGAAAAAGACCTGGGATGTACCTAGGTGACCCTCATGACGGTTCGGCGCTGCACCACTGCATCTGGGAAGTGGTAGACAACTCAGTCGATGAACACCTGGCAGGGCACACGGATTCAATTGAAATAACACTCAACCCGGACAACTCGCTCTCGGTCAGAGATTATGGGAGAGGAATTCCTGTGGGGATTCACGAGGAATTCGGAATTTCTGCGGCTGAAGTGATAATGACCAAGTTGCATGCAGGGGGAAAATTCGACAATAGTTCGTACAAAGTCTCTGGAGGTCTGCACGGAGTTGGAGTGTCTGCAGTTAACGCCGTTTCAGAATGGATGGAGATGACGATTCACCGAGATGGAGTGATCTATTTTCAACGGTATGAAGCCGGTGTACCAGTAGAGGCATTGAAGGAGATTGGGAAGTGCGAAGATACAGGGACCCTGATTGCATTCAAGCCTGATTTATCTATATTTACAGATATTGTCGAGTTTGATTTTGAAGAAGTTGATACCAGAGTGGGCGAAACTGCATTTCTAAATGCGGGACTGAAAATTGCAATCGTTGACCTTAGGGGTTCTGAGGCGCACACTTCAGAACACCTGTACGAAGGTGGACTTTCCGAATATGTCAGTCAACTCAATGAGAGGAGAGAGGTTTTGCATGAAGAAGTCATCACGATCAAAGGCGAAAAAGAGATTGAGAAGGGCGAGGTCGAAGTCGAGTTAGCACTGCAATGGTCTGATGCTTTCAGCGAGTCGATTCGTTGCTATACCAATATCATAAGAAACAAAGATGGGGGCACTCATATGTCTGGTTTGCGAACGGCTCTGACCAGTTCTGTTAACTTGTATGCAAAGAAGAAGAAGCTCCTCAAAGGAGATGCTTTGTCAGGCGATGACGTACGAGAAGGCTTGGCAGCAGTAGTAAGCGTCAAGCACCCTGATCCTTCTTTCTCCTCCCAAACTAAAGATAAGTTGGTAAGCAGTGAAGTCACAGGGATTGTTCAGACGATTGTTTATGACAAACTAGGTGAGTTCTTCGAGGAAAATCCATCAGTCGCGAAACAGATTGTTGAGAAGGCACTACTTGCATCCAAGGCGAGGGAGGCGGCGCGAAAAGCCAGAGATCTCACTCGTCGAAAGGGAGTTCTAGAAGGAGGAGGGTTACCTGGGAAACTTGCCGACTGTCAATCAAGAGACCCGCGCGAGTGCGAAGTTTACCTCGTGGAGGGCGATTCTGCAGGTGGTTCGGCAAAAACGGGGAGAGATCGAAGAATTCAGGCGATTCTCCCCCTTAGAGGGAAAATCCTCAATGTAGAAAGGCAGAAGCATAATGCTGCAAAGGTATTCCAAAACCAAGAGATTCAAACGATGATTCGTGCACTAGGTGCTGGTGTCGGCAACCCAGACCCCGATAAAGAAGAGCAGGAAGAGGGAGTCTTCGATACAAGTAAACTTCGATACTCGAAGATAATAATAATGTGCGACGCAGATATTGATGGCGCTCACATTAGGACACTAATGTTGACTTTTCTCTGGAGATTCATGAGACCTGCAATAGAGGAAGGGCACGTATTCATAGCTCAACCCCCGCTTTATCAATTGACGAAAGGAAGAGTGAGCAAATACGTATTCTCCGATGAAGAAAGGGATTCGGTTACTCTGGAGTTGCAAGGAGACAATCCAAACGCAAAAATAGGCATCCAACGATACAAGGGACTAGGAGAGATGAATCCAGAGCAACTATGGGACACTACGATGAATCCAATGACTAGGACGATGCTGAAAGTAACAGTCCAGGATGCAGAAGCGTCTGATGAGTTATTCGAGATATTGATGGGGGATGATGTCCCGGATAGGAGAGCCTTCATCGAAAAGCATGCCAAGGAGGTGACCAATCTTGACATCTGAAGAAGAGGGAGACGTAGAATTGCCGGAAAAGAATGAGAACATCCTGAATCATTCTTTGAATGAGGAAATGAAGACCTCGTACATCAACTATGCAATGTCTGTAATCATTGGAAGGGCTCTACCTGATGCTAGAGATGGTCTGAAACCTGTTCATCGACGTGTACTCTATGGTATGCACGAAGGCGGTCACACCTCCGAGAAGAAGTATAGCAAGTCCGCCCGTTCAGTTGGGGAAGTGATGGGGAAGTATCACCCCCATGGTGATCAGTCAATCTATGACACCATGGTAAGGATGGCTCAAGATTTCTCACTAAGATATCCCCTTGTCGAGGGGCAGGGAAACTTCGGTTCTATTGATGGGGACCCACCTGCAGCAATGAGATACACAGAAAGTAGACTAGATAAAATCTCAAAACACATGCTAGAGGATATTGAAAAGAAAATAGTCGATTTCCAACCCAACTTCGACGATTCGGAGATGGAGCCCACAGTACTTCCTGCAAGGTTGCCAAATCTGCTTCTGAATGGGAGCGATGGGATAGCAGTCGGGATGGCGACAAGAATTCCTCCCCACAACCTTACAGAGGTTGCGGGCGCAATTAGATTACATATCGATACGATTCTCGAAGAGGGAGTCGATAAGAAGGAAATTCCCAGTATATCTCTTGAAGAGTACATGCAGCATGTGAAGGGCCCTGACTTCCCCACCGGTGCTACAATCCATGGAATAGATGGTATCGTTGACATGTACTCCACGGGAAAGGGCAGATTCCACATACGCTCGAAGTGCGATGTCGAAGACGATTCCAGTGGGAAGAAGATCATCATTCACGAGATTCCTTATCAGGTCAAAAAATCCGACATGTTAGTACACATTGCAGATTTGGTATCAAAGGAGGTCGTGACCGGGATCAGAGACATTCGTGATGAGTCATCCAAAGAAGGAATTCGGGTTGTCATAGAGGTGAAGAATAATTCTGACCCACATGCAGTACTCAATCAGCTATTCAAATCAAGCAGATTGCAAGAGTCATATTCTGCCAATATGATGGGTATTCTAGACGGAAGGCCGGTTTTATTAACCCTACCAGTGATGCTACACACGTATGTCGGACACAGAGAAGAAATCGTCGAAAGGAGAGCAGTTTTCGATCTTGAGAAGGCCGAATCCAGAGCACATATCCTCGAAGGACTAGTAAAGGCGCAAGAACGAATTGAAGATGTTCTAAAGGCAGGTAGGGAAAGCTCTGGAAGAGAGCAATTTGAGGCGATACTGCAAGGAAACGAGAAGTTGCCAAAAATCGCCAAGTTTGATTTCACAAAACCACAAGCGAAGGCAATCGCGGAACGACGTTTGTACCAGTTGAGTCGCCTGGATGTGAATAAGGTGACCAATGAATTTGAAGAACTGAAAATCAAGATCGCCGATCTGAAAGATATTATCGAATCAAGAGCGAGGCGTTTGGATATATTGATCCAAGAACTTGATGAGATGTTAGAAAGTCACGGAGATGAGAGACTGTCCGAAATCGATCCAATGCCGCTCTCAATGGATAGGGAGGACCTTGTTCCAGAGGAGGCGATTGTGATCTCACTCACCACTGATAACTACATCAGACACTTGCCAGTAGAGGCATTCAGACTCCAGAATAGAGGAGGGAAGGGCCTCAAGGGAGTTGCAACCAAGGATGAAGATGCACCAGCGGCGATAGTCACCTGCTTTTCTAAAGACAGGTTACTGATTTTCACTAACCAAGGGCGCGTTTACGGGCTGCGAGCTTGGGAAACTCCTCTAACAAGTAGATATGGAAGAGGCACTCATATTCGCAACTTATTGCAGGGGATTAGAGATGATGAGAAGGTAATCTCGATACTTCCAATTAATAGAGATCTGATAGAAAATCCTGAGGGGAATTACCTTATTTTCGCTACGAGTCAGGGGCGAGTTAAGCGAAGCAAACTTTCTGATTATGCTAAAATTAATCGAAATGGGAAATACGCATTGAAGTTTGCAAACGATGACGATTCATTGGTACAGGTAAGACCTGCAACCGATACCGATCATGTTGTTTTGGTATCTTCAGGAGGATATGCTTGCCGCTTCGTTCCAGCGGAAATCAAAACTAGGACTGACCCCTCAAGTGGAGAAGTTCAGACAACTCACACAGTGAGGGTGCAAGGCAGAGTTAGTCAAGGTGTAAGTGGAATGAAACTACAATCCGGAGATAGCGTAATTGGCATGATCGTTACTGATGATTTCGACACCAGCGTACTTACAATTTCTAAATACGGTATGGCAAAACGTAGCCGTTTAGGTTCAGGAAATATGATTCAGGTTACCAATGAAGATGGAATGCCGCTTGTCGATGACGAAGGTGAGACCATGTTGGAAAGAGATGGCTACAGGAAAACCAATCGCGGTACTAAGGGAGTTCGAACAATGGCACTATCTGATGAAGATGCAATTGTCGGTGTGCGACAAATCCCCGATCTATCTGACCAATTATTCATGTTGACAGGCAGTGGAATGATGATTCGTATGCCTGCTACTCAAACCAAAGAAACCTTGGGTAAGGTGACAAAGGGCACGAGGATAATGGAATTAAGAGGCTCGGACAAAAAGTCCCATGTCGACCAAATAATCTTCGTAGCACGTCTTCCTGCTGAACTCATCGATGGAGATGACGAGGATTCAGATGGAGCCGGCGAGGAAGAATGATTCGAACCGCTCGCCTTAAGCCCCAATCTAAGGTCGCCGGGGCACTGCGGCAGTCGCATAGCCTGGCCATTGCGCTGGATTGCTAATCCAGTGGTGTTTCACCTCGGGAGTTCGAATCTCCCCTGCCGCGCCACCTGAAGTAAGGAGAGGTTTCATGCTTTGATAGGCCTCCTCAGAGGATATGAGCGTAGCCAGCTGGTTGGCTACCGGCCTTGCCGGTTTAGCGATTATCGGGCTGTTGATTCTACTCATGATATGGATTAGGGTTCGGAGATTACGGCCTTCAAATGACCGTTCATGGGTGAATGATAATTCACGTAATGCGACCATAGATTTCGAAGGAGATATTGCTAAAATCAAGAATATTCGTGATTTTGATTGGCGCTCTACCAAGGATTTTGATGAGAGATGGATCGACGATGAATTCGACCTAAGTAAGGTAGATTCTATCTGGTTAACACTGGAATATTTTGACCCTAGACACAGACAAATGGCACACACAATTCTCTCATTTCAATTTGAAGATGGGCGGCGACTAGCCTGTTCGATTGAAGTCAGAAGAGAACAAGGCGAGAAATACCATCCCGTGAAAGGACTTTTTCGGGAATACGAATTAATCTATGTCTGGGCTACAGAAAGGGATGTTATTGGAGTTCGTACCCTCTGTAGAAAACACTCGGTAACTCATCTATTCAAGGCAGTAGTATTGGGCCCTGGAAACGAACGAAGAATGCTTGAATCCTATCTAAAGAGAACTAACGATTTGGCGCGAAATCCTGAATGGTATAACACAATCACCAATACCTGTACAACAAATATCGTCAGACACGTAAACGAGGTCTATCCAAAACGAGTACCAAGAGCCATTTCCATACTGATGCCGGGACTTAGCCCGAAGATGTTAGAGCGTGCAAATTTGATTGAGATGAAAGGGACGCTTGAGGAAACATTGGCGGCCTGTGAAATCGATGAAAAAGCAAAGTCTTGGAATGGTGAGGATGATTTTGGAGATGTCATTCGGGCCTAAATTTGTTTGATGCAAATTCTCTATTGCACATCGTTGGGTTGAATTGTCTGGCCTCGATGAGAGGTTGTGCTGAGCATACCTGAGATGCATCTGTCTGGCTCTCATGAGTGGAGTTTGCCTCCGTCCAAAAGCCACATCATTCGGTGGTTAACGATGATTTCTCAAAGTAATTCTACCTGTTTAATCAAGTTAAACAAATCACCTGGGGCTGATGTGAATTCGATGGCGGAATGCCTTCAGGAAATGGGAGTTAATGTCGAATGGAATAAAGATGGGTGGCTTGTCACACCTCCAAAACAGGGCCTTAGTGCTCCGAATATAGGACTTGATTGTGGCAACTCTGGAACCTCCGCGAGAGTCCTAAGTGCCCTTGTGGCAACAATGGGTGAAAAGGTCAAATTGGATGGCGATGAATCATTGCAAGCAAGAAGTAGTAATCTCGGAAAAATCCTAAGAGATTTGCAAGTGAATGTGGATAGTGATTCATTACCTGTTATTGTAAATGGAAAAATGAAAGGTGGAGCTACTGTAGATGTTAGCAAATCAAGCCAGCCACTTAGCGCCTTAATTCTGGCTTCTCCAAGCCTTGAGGAGGCGATTGAGATACACGTCGAAGGAGAAGCAGTGAGTAGAGGTTATCTCGGTATGACTTTTGATATTGCTCGAAGTTGTGGCTGCCCAATAGAAATGAGTTCTCAATTGATTCTTGAGCCTTGGAATGTAAATCCACCCAATGAAATCGATATTCCCCCTGAATTGAGTCTCTTCCCTATGGCAATTCTGCTAGAATTACTCCATGATGGATTGCACTTACAAACTGAATTGGCAACATACGACCCACTGTTATTGATGGCATTTGATGCGATTGATAGGGCAAATGGGAGTGAAGTCGATTTGAGGGATGCCAGCGATTTAGTCACCCCAGCCGCTGTTTGGATGGCCTTGGGTGAGGGAGGAAGTATAACCGGAATTCCACACGCACGCGGGAAGGAATCAGATAGGATTCTGCGAACTGTGGAATTATTGCAGACATTCGGAATGAATTCAGAAGAGACTGAAGAGGGCCTTGTTATACCTGGTGGACAGACTCCTAGTGCACCAAATGAGGCAGTTCAAACCCACATGGACCATCGATTGGCGATGGTTGCAATGATTCTTGCGAGCAAGGTTGGAGGAGAGATTGTTGATGCGGAAATTTGCGAGGTTTCACACCCTGGGTTTATTCAGCAATTATTTTCCCTATCTCAACCATGACGGCCGAAGTGACGATCTAGGTGCTTCATCGTTAATCGAAGCACTGTCGGCCTGCCATGAACACAAGCCCATGGATTCGGGACGGTTCTCATATCCTGTAATAATCGCCTCATTTGAGCGAGGTTCAACTTTTCATTTGCCTTAACCGCACCTCGACAAGATCTCATGAATGCAATATGATCTCGGAGGTTTGTGACAGCATCAAACTCCTCTGTTCCATCTGGAGTACTTACTAACTCGATAAGCAAATCTTGAAGGAATTTTTCTAACGATTCATCCCCTATCAAAACCTCCGGCACTCGTGAAATAAGTAGTGAGTCATTGTCTGCTTCGAATGCGATTCCCAAATTCTCTAATGTCGACTGTCGAGAAATAGCTGCAGCCTTCTGTCTTGCACCAATAGAGAGAGAAATTGGAGTCAGTAAATCTTGACCTTCCCAACTGACCATCTGTTCACGTAATCGCTCATAGCGAATTCGTTCATGGAGAGCGTGTTGATCTACTATGAATAACTCATCATCCCCCTCGGCTAATATGTAAGAATCGGACAATTGCGCTAATGGATTCATCTCTGGAAGTTCCGGAATTACCGCTGATTTTGGAATTGGCTCGTCTAGTGGAGAAGTTGAACTACCAATCGCGTGTCTATGCAATTCTCTTTCCTCTGAAGACAGTGAAGGAGTTGTGGGTTCGGATTCCATCCCAGGTAGAGTATCTTGTTCAGTGATATATTCAGAAGTAGATTTGGATTGACTGCGAACAGGAGGTTCCACAGAATGACGAATGCTAGAAAATCGAGTCTGGACTGTTTGATTTTCACTAGCAGCGCTAGCCCATTCTGGTAGGTTTGTTACAGGCGGTGCAGGAGGATTAGCCTCTGACCTCTCAGAGATACCCTCCAGAATAGTTTCTTCACTAGCTTCTGGCCTAGTTGCGATTTGCGAAAGTGTGTGTTTTATCGAACGTTCAAGTCGCTCCAAAACACGCCATGAATTCTTCAGACGGACCTCTCTTTTTGTTGGGTGAACATTGACATCCACCTCGTCTGCAGGTAGGCGTAGCAATAGAACGCCGATTGGATGTCTGCCCACCATTAATCGAGTATGATAACCACGTCTGACGGATTGAAGGAATGGGCCTGGTGCTACCGGTCTCCCGTTGACTAGGATGTGAACATCATCCGCTCTACTCCTAGTCAGTCCCGGTGGGGAAATCCAACCTGTCCATTTCTCATCACCTGGAGCATCATCATCAGCCTCAGAAGAAATAAGCGGAATCAATTCTGAAGATGTTGAACCGAACAAATCGTACAATCGGTCTTCTGCTGATTCTGCCGGAGGACAATCCAATACCTTCCTACCATCCACCTCGATGAAAATACCAGCATTAGGCTCGGCCAATGCCATTTGTACACCAACATCAACAATGGCTGCGGTTTCAGTTGAAGGACGGCGTTGGAAGGAAAGTCGCGCTGGAACTTTGGAGAATAGGTTGAGGACATCAATTTGAGTACCTGGGGCAATTCCTGCAGCCTCTATCTCTCCAACAATACCATTATCCACTCGAATTTGAACCCCATCGCCCTCTCCAATTCTACTCGCAACTATTAGTTCGCTAACCGCTCCTATTGAAGCCAAAGCCTCTCCTCGAAACCCCTTTGTTTCAATATGGCTCAAGTCTTCTGGACCGGAGAGTTTGCTAGTTGCGTGACGTGTTATTGCCAATGGCAATTCGTCTTTTGGAATTCCATGACCATCATCGATAACAGTGATTCTGTCAAAACCACCTCGTTCGATTTCGACTCTAACTCGATCTGCACCAGCGTCGATTGAATTTTCAATGAGTTCCTTAACAACTTGAGCAGGCCTTTCAACAACTTCACCTGCTGCGATTTTCCCGATAGTCAACTCGTCTAGTTGCTTTATCGAAACTCTTTCTGGCTTCTCTAAAGATGCCATTATCACTCCTCCAAATGTTTTCCATCAAGGGTGTTATTGAGAGCTGCTCTCATCGCGTAGAGAGCCTCCAATGCCTCGCGAGGAGTAAGGGTGTCTGGGTCAAGAGATTCTAGCCTCTCTGCTATTTCACAGAGTACTGGGTCTTCTTGAACTACTATTTCCTTAGCCGGTTCTTGATCTGAAATAGGCTGATTAGGTATTGCTGGTTTTTCTCCAGTAGGTAGCATCCAACCGTAAAGACTGGACTGTCCCGATTCCCTACTATCGGGCGTCCCGTCGCTACCAGCTCTAGCACCTTGTGCTTGACCTTCAAGGAATATTAGCAAGTCGCGTGCCCTTTCAACAACTGCAATAGGAAGGCCGGCCAAGGCGGCGACTTGCACACCATATGAATCGTCACAAGGACCGTCGGCGACTGTATGTAAGAAACGAATTTCGCCCTTGACATCAGCAACTTGAACATGGATATTTACCAATCCTTCAATCTCATCAGCCAAGCCTACCAATTGGTGGTAATGAGTTGCGAATAGTGTTCTGGCTCCAACTCTAGTGGATATGTCTTCAGTAACGGACCAAGCGATTGCCAAGCCGTCGAAAGTTGAGGTGCCTCTCCCTACTTCATCGAGAAGAATCAAACTTCGAGGTGTTGCTCTTCGTAGAATATGCGCGACCTCAATCATTTCCATCATGAATGTCGAACGGCCTCGGCGTAAATCATCATGCGCTCCAACTCTAGTGAATACTCTATCCACTATGCCAATTTTTGCTTTTTCCGCTGGCACAAATGAACCCGCCTGAGCGAGGATTGTGATTAGTGCAGTTTGTCTAAGGTATGTCGACTTACCACCCATATTTGGACCGGTTAAGAGGAGGAATTTTCGACGTTTATCGAAACTTATTCCATTCGGCACAAAGCGGCCATCGCCTTCCAATACTGGATGACGGCCTGCTACTATCTCCATCGTAGAGTCGTGTTTGATATCCGGTCGATTCCAAGAGTGTTTTCTAGCATGATTAGCGAAGGCTGAAAGGACGTCCGCGGATGCAATCTTTCGTCCTAATTCACTCAGTTTAGCCGCTTGTGACGCTACCTCTTGGCGGAGTTCTAGAAATAATTCATGTTCAAGCGCCTTTGCTCTATCATCGGCAGTCAAGATGACTTCTTCCCACTCCTTCAAATCCTCGGTAGTAAATCTCTCGGCATTGGTCATGGTTTGCCTTCTTCGATACTCTTCTGGTATCTTATCCAAATGAGATTTAGTGACTTCAATGAAAAAGCCAAACTGACGATTTTGCTTGACTTTGAGACTCGGAATATCGAGTCTTTCGCGCTCCCTTGATTCGAAGCCCTTCAGCCAATCTGTACCTTCTCCGGCCTTCTGACGTAGGTCATCCAGTTGCTCATTGACGCCATTTTGGAAAATACCACCATCTCGGATAGTCATCGGAGGCTCTTCAACAACTCTGGATGCGATATGGTGCATTAGAGGATCGAGATCAGACAATCCTTCTGCACATTGGTGCAGTAGCTCAGAGTCTCCTTCAGAAAGTAATCCCTGCAGTCGCGGCATTCTCTCCAAACAATCCGCGACTGCAACCAAGTCTCTCGCATTGGCCCTACCATAGGCCAAGCGAGTCGAAAGTCGCTCTAAGTCGCGCATCGACTTGAGTGTCTCACGAATGTTATCCAAGCGACGAGGTGCACGGATTAGACTTGCAACAGCAGACTGTCTTGCGGCAATTTTCTCAGAATCAGTTAGTGGGCGTAGAATCCATTCTTTGAGTTGTCTTCGCCCCATCCAAGTACGAGTGCAATCAATTGCTTGGACTAGCGAGCCGTCTTTCTCTCCAGCTAGTGTATGAGTTAACTCTAGGTTACGTAGTGTTGTTTGGTCTAGTACAAGATGGCCGTCATCAGCATCGAAATGTACCTCACGAAGAGGCACTACATCGACGAGGTGTAACTTTGTTAGATAGCCAGCTGTTAGTCCACAAGCCTCCATTGCCAAGGGTCTACGATCTAAGTCAACAGAACCTAAGTCGACCAATTCTAGGTGGTCTTTGACTACCTGAAGATGTTGCTCTTTACCACCCTCGTGAACGCTCATAGTAACCTTATCTAGCGAGGACAACAGTGCTCGAGACTCCTCGCTCTCGGCTTCCCGCCGACCTAGAACTAACTCACTTGGTGACCATCTCTGCAATTCATCACGGACTCGCTCATAGCGACCGGCTCCAGAGTGCTCTTGCAACCATGCTCTACCTGTTGAAGAGTCAAGGATTGCGAGGCCTATGCCATCTCCTCGTGAAATTAGACCTGCAAGCAAACTCGAGCCATCTTCTCCAATCAGGTCCTCCTCGTAAAGCGAGCCGGGTGTGTAAACACGGGTAACTACTCTTTCAAGAATTTTTGAACCAGGTCGTAATTCCTCTTCTTGCTCGCACAAGGTCACCTTGTGCCCGGCTCGCAACATACCCTGTAGATAGGACTCAACAGAATGCCAAGGAACACCTGCCATCGGAACCGGTTCATCCGCGCTCTTGTCACGACTAGTCAGGGTGATTCCGAGTACTTCCGATGCTAACACTGCATCATCGTAGAACATCTCATAGAAATCGCCCATTCTGAAAAATAGCACAGTATCGGGGTGCTGCGCCTTAATCTCAGCGAATTGGTCAAGCATTGATCGCTTCTGCATATCAGACTCCTCCATTGCTTACGCTGCGCGTGGGCGGTGTCTGTGAGCCTAGGGTGCATAAGCAATCCTGTGCTAACCTTCCCTTTGGGAAGGACTTGTTATTCAGAGTAAACTGATTTCACTCGTTGACAATCGGTAGACCATCAGCGTCTGTGAACTTTCCAGTTGCAACCATGATGATGTCGATAAGCGCCCAAATTCCGCAGCCGCCTATAGTAAGTAGCTTCAGTACACCGAGGCCGATGTGTCCTGCATAAAATCGGTCAACTCCCAATCCGCCCAATAGGACAGATAGAATCAATAGCGTGGTCCAGTCTTTGTCTGAGGTTTGTTCTTCCATACCAGATGGTCTTCCATCTTAGGTTTAAATCAATCTCCGGCATCGCCTTACTGTAAGCCATGAGGCATTATTTATAAGGTGTTGAAAATATGTCGAAATTCATCGGTTTTTCTTTATCAAAAGAAGATATCGAAGGTGTAATTGCATCTGGCGCTCTGATTACTTCCGCAATTCTCCCACACGGGGAAGTGGACAGTTTGAATCTATGCCCATGGTACCATTTGACAGGTCGTCAATGCCCTTTTTGTGGGATGACCAGAGGCTTTGTTGCGATTACTCATTTTGATTTACAGGCCGCTATTGAGTTCAATTTGGGAACACCACTTGTATACACCGCATTTGTTTACTTCTCTTTACGCTCAATTATTCCAAGAATTGTCAAAGGAAAAGAAATTCGGCTACCAGAGCCTGCCTACAATATCTGGTTGATTTCCACAATTGCTGTATTTGCAGTGATGGCTTGGGAACGCATCGGAAGACATCTGTTGTAATCTTAGGACACTATTTGACCTAAGTACCCCCAGCATTGAGTTAGGCGCTTGGGATGAGTAATGGAAAACAGTTGAGGGTCCACGGACTGATGATCCTAGTTGTGTTCTCTTGGGGAATGGCCTGGGCAGTGGGCAGAATCCTAGCATTGGGATTACCTCCAATGACCGGTGCTTGGCTTAGATATGTCCTAACGATGGTCTTGTTCTATCTGTGGTTTGTAGGCCGTGCTTTGAAAGGAAACGAAGTCAATTGGCTACCAACGGGTCGACAAACTTGGAGGACACTAACTCTGATTGCGATAACCGGCGTTCTGGGTTATCAGATATTTTTCATGAATGGAATGCGATTCACAGCTGCTGGTGATGCTTCTCTCATAATCACATTCAATCCGATTTTCACAGTACTATTGGCGGCTCCGATGCTAGGCCAAAGAATTTCTCGCAAGATGTTCGTTGGTCTATTCTGTGGCTTCATAGGAGTGGCGGTGGTTACCGGATGGAGCCCAAATACAGACATCCCATTTGAAGATAGAATTCTTGGAGATTTCATGATTTTGTTGGCTTCACTAAATTGGGCGATGACGACGAATAATACCAAGCGAATGATGGAACAAAGAAATGGTGAGCAAAAGGCGACAACATTGGAAATTGTCGTATGGTATTCACTCATTGGAACGGTTTTGCTAACGCCATTAGCGGCTTGGGAAACTTGGCGACATGGAATTCCCGATCCAACCCTGAACGATTGGTATGCGATCATTTATCTCGCTGCTATATCTACAGTTTTGGCTTACTATTGGTTTGCTATTGGAGTTGAGAAACTCGGCGCTACCGCTGCCTCCTCCTACATCTTCTTGATGCCCGTTTTCGGCGTACTGGGCGGAGTTATCTTGTTAGACGAGAATATAGGATGGACTCTTCTACTCGGGTTCATTCTAATTGTTATTGGTGTTAGAGTGGTTCAGCGCGAAAGTGAGGCATTGAGGACTGCTTAATCGATTTACTTAGCCCCGTAGGGGCTGCACCTATCGTTAAATACGGCGGGTAGGTCGGCCGAGCCCGAGGTAGTTGAGATGGCACGCAAACCCGCCAAAATGTATCGCCAAGTCAAGGGACAGGCATACACACGCCGAGAGTATACTGGCGGTGTGCCAAATAATCGAATTCTTCGCTACCATATGGGTAACAGAAAGGTTGCCGAGGCAGGAGGATTTGAGGTAGTACTCGAGTTAACCGTAGACAATGCTGTACAAATCCGAGATACAGCATTAGAAGCTGCTAGACAAGTCTCAAACGCAACAATAAGAAACGCAGCTGGAGATATGGGCTATGCTCTTCGAATTCACAAGTATCCTCACAACATCCTAAGGGAAAATAAGCAGGCTACTGGCGCTGGAGCAGACAGGGTATCGCAGGGTATGCGACTATCCTTTGGAAAGAATGTCGGAACCGCAGCCCGCGTCCAGAAAAATGACGTCATAGTCTCTGTTCAAACAACTGCTGAATTTTACGTAGCAGCCCGTGATTCACTTCGTAAGGCTGGAATGAAATTTCCAAGCCCCACCACAATTCACGTCAAGAAGGGCCATGAGCGACTTGGTGAATTGGGATTAGTTTGAGGCTGGTCAGGTATGGGGTCTACCGATCCTCTTACAGTGTTGCAAGAATCACTGCGTGGTGCACCAATCATTTGGAAGGGTGAATATCCCTACTTCATTCATCCAATTTCGGATGGTATACCAAGAATGGACCCAGATGTACTTCGGGCAACACGCGACCTAATCGTATCTAGCGTGGATTGGTCACAGGTTGACTTGATAGTAAGTGTAGAAGCGATGGGACTACCACTTCTTGCAGCGGTCGGAGATGCCACTGGAAAGCCAACGGTTGTTGTACGAAAGCGCTCGTATGGTATGGAAGGAGAAACTCGTGTTGATGTAGCAACCGGATATTCGCAATCTACCGTATATATCAACGATATCAAGGCTGGAGAAAGAATTGTAATCGTTGATGACGTAATTTCTACAGGTGGAACTCTAGAACCTCTTATTCAACAACTCGAAGATATGGGAGTAATCTTACAGGATATTGTCATCGCAATCGAAAAGGGCGAAGGGAGAGAGAGGTTGAATCGTGAAAAACCGCATTGGCCTATTCGGTCTCTTGCCAGAATCGATATAATCGATGGAAAGGTCGAGATAGTCGATTGAAATTTAGACGATTAAGTATCGTCGTTGAAACCAATGATTTGAATATAGCCGTCTCAGCACATTTAATCAATGGCTGAGGCTAATCTTGATTCAGGTCCGATGAAGTTCGGAATACACACCTTTGGTGACATCACAAAGGACGCAGATGGATCAATGTTGCATGATGCGAATGTTCTCCGTAATGTGCTAAATGAGGGCATTTTGGCTGACAAATTAGGTATTGATGCATTCGGAGTTGGAGAACATCACAGAGCCGACTTTGCAATTTCAGCACCAGAGACTTTGTTGGCGGGGTTAGCAACTCGAACTGAAAATGTTAGACTCAATACTGCGGTAACTGTACTGAGTACCGATGACCCTGTTCGTGTTTACCAGAGATTCGCCACAGTTGATGCGCTTTCTAATGGACGAGCAGAACCGATTCTTGGAAGAGGATCTTTCACTGAATCCTACCCACTTTTTGGATACAATCTACACGAGTA
>Ga0208410_1000251_pt1 | contig 32731 bp, 37 predicted proteins | sample ETN02SmetaG_3_FD_185787 | JGI IMG/M metagenome (GOLD analysis project Ga0208410, IMG submission 185787) | Marine microbial and viral communities from oxygen minimum zone, Eastern Pacific Ocean - ETNP2014F10-02SV257 (SPAdes) (version 2) | ecosystem: Environmental > Aquatic > Marine > Oceanic ... | reverse complement strand
TATTTATAAAATTATTACTAATTAATTATTTATTTTAATAATAATATTTATATTATTTATTCATATAATTAATTGTTAATTAAAATAAATTTTTTTAAATATGCATTTATAAGGAGGGCTTAATATGAATGATATATTAGCTTCCAACGACTATGTTGGAATAACATTTTGGATAGTTGCCGCAGGTATGCTTGCAGCAACTGTTTTTTTCTTTGTTGAAAGAGATAGAGTTTCTGATAAATGGAAAACTTCACTCAGCGTCGCTGGTTTGGTTACTGGTGTTGCATTTTGGCATTATCTATATATGAGAGGTGTATGGATCTCAACTGGAGATTCACCGACAGTTTATAGATATATTGATTGGGTAATAACAGTGCCTCTTCAAATTGTGGAATTTTACCTAATTGTTGCTGCAGTAGCAATTGTTAGAGTAGCATTGTTTTGGAAACTTCTAATAGCTTCAGTTGTTATGTTAGTTTTTGGATATCTTGGAGAGCTAGGCTTAATAGATGCTACAACTGGTTTCGTAATAGGCGTTTTAGCTTGGGCATACATAATTTATGAAATCTTCCTAGGGGAAGCTTCAAAAGCTAATGCGGGTAGTGGTAATGCAGCTAGTCAAAGCGCATTCTCAGCTATTAGGCTTATTGTAACATTTGGTTGGGCTATTTACCCGATTGGATATTTCTTGGGTTATATGGGTGGAGGTGTAGACGCAAATACACTTAATATTGTTTATAACCTTGCTGACTTTGTAAATAAAATTGCGTTTGGTGTAGTGATATGGGCAGCAGCAGTTGCTGATAGTTCAAAATCAAGCGTCTAATTATTAATATTTACTAAATTTAAAACCCGGCTTATAGGCCGGGTTTTTTTTACTCGACTAAAAAATTCAAATTAATTTTTTGGAGCAGCTACATAATGTTTTATTGGGGAAGAATGATGAATTTTTATTTTCAATTTATTCTTTGAGTCTTTTTTTAGAACAAAAGTTAAAGCAATTTCAAAAGTATTTGATCCCACCCATGGAATAAAATTCAATAACCCCATAACAAAACCATAACCATTTTCAATAGTTATATTTATATCTAGAAGCTCTATATTTTTCCATGGCCTTATAGCAAAACCACCGTCCTCATGTATGTGCCCTTTTATGAAATATGAAAGAGCATCATCAAAATTATTTCTAAAAACCACATCTTTTGTAAAGGTAGGTTTAAATAAAACCTCATCTTCATCAAAAAGGTAATGATCCGAGATAAAATTTTGTGCTGGAGCTTTATAATCTTTATGTTCTAAAAATTCTTGACCAATAGCTATTATTCCATCTTTCCAGGAATGTAAAAAATCAATAACTTCATCTTCGTTAATAATTTTTTTATTCATTAGTTGTTACCTTTAACAAAAAAATATAACCCTAAGGTAAGTAAGAATAATTGTTCACTGGCGAATAAAACCTTTCCTCTCTCTCCGATAAATATACTCCAATCAGAATGAGCAATGATTAAAGCACATATCATAATCACTATTACAGCTGCACCAGATAATCTTGTTAATAAATTAGATAAAATAGGCAGTATCTTAATTAATAACCCTCCAATAATTATAGCTATACCAACTAGCATCTCTCCCCAAGCAACTAAATATGTCATAAATTTTGGATATAAAATTCCTTGAGAACCAAGAAAACTTGCAAATCCTTCGATAATTTTAAATTTTCCATAGCCATGTAAAAAAAAAGATATACCTAAAGTTACTCTTAAAAGAAAATGAGCATAAGTATAAAGCGGAGAAAAAAATCTATTTAAAAAAGAATTTATTAGCTTCATCTTCTTACTCCCTAAAATTTAATTAATTTAACTAAGTGATTCCATTAGTTCAGATTAACACTTTTTTATATATTTTTTTATTTTTAAAATTTGGCATGTAAATCTATAAAAATATAATATAATTAAATTTATTTAGCTTACTAATATTTTAAGGATTTTAAATGGCACTAAAACCAGGACCAATGAAAGTAATTCATAATTTTTTTAAAACAAAAGATGAAGTTCTTGATGATATTAAAAAATTAGATCTTTGGCCGAGTGTATATGTTTCTGACAGAATGGATGAGCTTCCACCTCATTGGCATGACTTAGATAATTGCGGGTATGTAATGCAAGGAAGTAGTTATGTAATAGACGAGAAAGGAGAACGAATTCCTCTTAATCCCGGAGATAAACTTCATATACCTGCAGGAGCAATTCATGCAGAAGGAAGGGTAGAAGAACAGATGATTTATATTGTTGGATTATCTGAGCCAGGAAACTTATTAGAAAAACTATCTTTACTGGATCCAAAAGATAGCCCGCTTAAACACTAAAATTTATTTATCAAGCTGAATAACCGCCATCAACAGCTAGCGTTTGTCCATTTATGTATCCAGCATTATTAGAGGCTATAAAGGCTACCGCGTTAAATAATTCTTCAGGTTGACCTGGTCTTCCTAAAGGTATTAACTTTAAGAACTGATCAGAAACATTACCAGATGATTCAATTTCTTCTTTTTGTTTGTCGGATAGTAAATCAATCTGGCCTACAGCAATGCAGTTAGCTCTTATTCCATTAATACCCTCCTCTCGGGCAATAGCTTTACATAAATGTGTTACAACCGTTTTAGGTATTGAAGATAAACCTGCGGTATTTATATATCTACCTACTGCAGCCGCTGTTAAAGCAGTAATTGAGCCCCCTCCTCCTTCTTTTAGAATTGGCACTGTTGACTTAACTATATGATAGAAACCAAATATGTCCGTATCCAATGTTTTATAAACATCTTTTAAATTTGATTCTAATATTGGAGCAATATTTATAAAAGGTCCCGAGGCATCAATGACAGAATGGATTCTACCGAATTTTCTTTTTGCAGATTCTGAAAAATCTTTAACATCATTTAAATCCAATAAATTAACTTTCTCTACAAAGGTTTTCTTACCATTACTTTTTAAAATTTTAGCTAAATCATCTGCAGGTTTTTTATTTTTAAAATAATTAAATGCTACATCTATTCCATTTTTATTTAAAAGCTTAACTATACCTGATCCTAGAACACCTGAACCCCCAAAAACTATAGCGGCGCCTTTATCAAATCTATAATTACTCATAAGCAAAATACTCCCTTAAATAAGAATAAGGTATGTAATTAAGCTAATCAATTTTTAAAATTATGGTCGGAGCGGCGGGATTTGAACCCACGACCCCTTGTCCCCCAGACAAGTGCGCTACCGGGCTGCGCTACGCTCCGTAGATTTTAAAGAGAAGATCGAATGTCTATGAGTTCATTAATAATAAGTTGTTTGATATCTACTGGATCTTTGCCGTCATTAGTTTCAATTATTATTTCTTTGTTTGTGATGCCTTCATTAGTATCAATTTTTTTAAGCTGCTCTACCGCACCTTTAATTGTTAAGCCATTGTCATATAAAAGGGATTTAATAATTTTTAGCTTATCGATATCAGAAGGTCTATAAAATCGCCTTCCTCCCGATCTCTTAACTGGTCTAAGTTGAGAAAATTTAGTTTCCCAAAACCTTAATACATATGGCTCAACTCCAACTTCTTTTGAAGCTTCACCAATAGTTCTGTAGGCATCAGGTCCTTTATTCATAATAATCTTAGTTGTTTACTCTTCTTTTTAATTCTTTACTTGCTCTAAACGAAATAACCCTTCTTGCGTCAATTATTGCTTCTTCTTTTGTTTTAGGGTTTCGTCCAATTCTTTCTTTTTTATGTTTAACAGAAAAAGTTCCAAATGATGTTAATTTAACTGAATTCCCATCAATTAAATCAAGAATTATTTCTTCAAAAAATTGATCAACTATTTCAGAAGCTTCTGTTTTTGAAATTCCAACTTCGCTGTAAATTAACTCAGCTAGTTCTGCGCGAGTAAGTGTTTCAGACATATTCCCTCTCGATTCAATAACACATAAAACTATGATAATTCATTAAAATCAAGCTTTAACTACCATCTAATTAAGCTCGAACCCCATGTAAAACCTCCCCCCATTGCTGCTAATAATACAATATCACCTTTATTAACATTATTATTATGAACAGCTTCGTTTAAAGCTAGCGGTATAGATGCTGCGGATGTATTTGCGTGCTTGTCTACAGTTATAATAATCTTGTCTTTTTCAATGCCAATTTTTCTAGCAACAGCTTCTAAAATTCTTGAGTTGGCTTGATGAGGCACAAACCAATCAATATCTTCAATTGACATCTTATTAGCATTAAGGGCTTCAATTATTGATGAAGAAATATTCTTAACAGCATGCTTAAAGACACCACCACCGTCCATTCTAAGAAAACCAACATTATTAGAAGTGGATGGACCCCCATCAACATAAAGCATATCTTTGTAATCACCATCAGAATAAAGATGATTACTTAAAATTTGGCTAGAAGATTTATTATCAGTAGATTTTAAAACTACAGCTCCAGAACCATCACCAAATAGAACACATGTTGATCTATCGTTCCAGTCAAGTATTCTGCTAAATGTCTCCGATCCTATTACTAATGCATAATTAGATTTTCCAAGTCTAATTGAATTGTCTGCAAGCTCGAGGGCGTATATAAAGCCTGAACATACTGCTTGAACATCATAGGCGTAGCCTTTTTTTATTCCCAATCCAGATTGAATTGATGTTGCTGTTGCAGGAAATGTGTTATCGGGAGTAGCGGTAGCCAAAACTATCAAGTCAATATCTTGTGAAGAAATTTCTGCATTTTTTATAGCATTTTTTGCTGCTTGAATTCCAAGGGATGAAGTGGTTTCAGATTCATTAGCAATTCTTCTTTCCAGTATTCCAGTTCTTTCTTTAATCCATTCGTCACTTGTTTCGACAGTTTTAGAAAGCTCATCATTAGTTATAATTTTATCTGGCAAATAACCGCCTACACCTATGATTTTTGAGCGAAAAATTTTTTCATCTGACATTAAATATTTTCCTCAATAAGGTCGCTTATCTTCTTAGAAATATCTGAGCGAGCAAGGTTTACACTAAATTGAATAGCATTTGAAAACCCTATAAAGTCAGTTCCACCATGGCTTTTAACAACCAATCCATTAAGACCTAAAAAGAAACCGCCATTACTACCGCGAGGATCAATCTTATCTTTTAGAGATTTAAGGGAATTTTGAGCAATAAACATTCCCAATCTTCCTGTAATGCTAGATTTTAAGCTATCAGCTAAATAAAAAGCAATAAGTTTAGCAATTCCTTCAGCTGTTTTTAAAGCAACATTACCTGTAAAGCCATCTGTAATAACTACATCTGCAGTACCTTTTGATAAATCATCACCCTCAACAAAACCAATAAAACTATCATTAAAGATATTGTTTAATTTATCATAGGCCTCTTGAAGATTGCTAGATCCTTTAATCTCTTCATGGCCTATGTTTAAGATTGCTATTTTTGGGTTTTCTTTTCTCAAAACACAAATAGCATATGCATACCCCATAATACCAAATTGTATTAATTGATTTGGTGAAACATCAATGTTTGCTCCTAAATCCAAGACAACAGAATTTCCTTTAGGATTAGGCCATAAAGCTGTAATTGCAGGTCTCTCAATACCATCAACTGTTTTTAATATTAATTTTGATAAAGCCATTAATGCCCCTGTATTCCCTGCCGAGAGAACAACATCTGACTCATTATTGGCGCATGAAGCAATGCTCATCCACATAGATGAGTCTTTTCCAATTCTTCTAATTGCATCAACAGGTTTAGCATCCATTGGAACAAAGTTTTCAGTATGAAAAATGGTTAACTTTTTAGCTAAAGATGGATATTTTTTTAGAACTTTTCGAATTTCATTTTCATTGCCAAATAAATTAGCATGGACATTTTCTACCTGATCTAAAGCATGATTTAAGCCCTTTACAGTTACCTCTGGACCAAAATCACCTCCCATCATATCAATTGATATTTTTATTATATCTGACAATCTTTATTAATTTTAAAGAATTAAAACTCCCTTTTTGATTCTTCAATTATCTCTCTATAAGATTTATTGTTATACATTTGTATTTTTTTATAAACATATTCGCTTAATTTATGAACTTTATTAGTTAACTCTTTATCAAGAGGCCAAATATTTCTCAGAAGAGCCTCGTTAAAAGATTTACTATCATTAATTGTATCTGAGTAAATACTTAATCTTCCATACATTGATTTTGCTGCAATTTTCATTTTCTTAGCAAAAGTATTGTCACTGATTCCTAATTCTCTATAAGTTGACTCTAATTCATCAATAAATGTTTCTAATAAATTTTGTTTAAATAACTTATTTTCACTATTGTTTTGGTCTAAAGAATTAAAGATAATAAAAATATGCAAAATGATAATTTCAAATCTTCCGTTAATATCTTTTTTGACTTCTAAGTCATCGAAAAACCAGTCATTGTATGATTGAACGAGTATTTTCTTATAAAGTGCTTCATGAGGTAAATTGTAATCTTTGAAATTTACCCTTTTATAAGAAAATAGATTTTTAATTTTTTTAAACATTTAATTTTGAAATATTGACATAGTTGTAATAAAAGATCATTTCTAATAATGTTTATTTTAATGTAAATATATAGATATGAAATTATTTTTTAAAAAATTTATATTTGTTGCCCTCTGTTTTGCGGTAATCAATTGTTCACCAATTATAGAAAATAGGGGTTATGTTTTTGATGATAACCTTATCTCACAAATAGAGGTAGGCAAAACAAATGCTGGACAAGTTTTAAATATACTTGGAACACCATCAACAACATCTACTATTGATGCTAAGATTTGGTACTATATCTATAGTAAAGCTGAAACCACCGCATTTTATCAGCCAAGTGTTTCTCAGAGAAGAATAATAACAGTTGGCTTTAATGATGATAGTAGAGTTACATATCTAGAAGAATATGGGTTACAGGATGGAAATATAATTGCCTTTAATTCAAATTCTACACCAACAAGGGGAAGAGAGCTTACCATTCTTCAACAATTATTTGGTAACCTAGGAAGATTAGGAGCAGGTAATTTGCCTGGAAATTAATGGTAAAAGAAATTAATTTTGAAATTCTTGATAGCGCTTCTGAACAAATTGAAAAAATTGTTAAGAATGAGGAATCGAATACTTATCTAAGAATTGAAATTCTTGGAGGTGGTTGCGCAGGGTTTTCATATAAAATAGATTTAGATAAAAACATCAATGATGATGATATTGTTTTGTCAAAAGATAATATTAAGGTTTTAATAAACAGAGCTTTTATTCCTTATCTAGATGGCTCAACAATAGAATTTGCTGACGAACTTATTGGAAAATCTTTTAAAATTAATAATCCTAACGCCACATCATCTTGTGGGTGCGGAACTTCTTTTTCAGTCTAATGAAGATTGCTTCATGGAATGTAAATTCAGTTAGAACAAGGATTGATAATATCCTTGAATGGATTAAAAAAGAAACCCCAGATATTTTATGTCTTCAAGAAATTAAAGTTGTTACGGATGGCTTCCCAAGAGAACCTTTTGAAGATTTGGGCTATAACTTAATAATTAATGGTCAAAAAAGTTATAATGGGGTAGCCACATTATCAAAATTTTTAATCGAGGAAAGCATAACAAGAATACCAAATTTTGATGATGATCAAGCAAGATATATTGAAACAGTCCATTCCGTAAATTCAAAAATAATTCGTATATCAAATATTTATTTACCTAATGGAAATCCCTGCCCTGGCGATAAATTTGATTACAAATTAAATTGGATGAAAGCTTTAAAAGAACACTTAATTTCACTAAATATAAAAGATGAGTCATTTATTTTACTAGGTGATTTTAATGTTATTCCTGAAAATATTGATGCTTATGATGCTGATAAATGGCTAAATGATGCCCTATTTAATATTGAAACAAGAAAAGAATTTAGAGAAATTATTTCATTAGGATTAAATGATATGTATCGATCATATAATCCTTTAGCAAAAGACTTTACATTTTGGGATTATCAAAGAGGAGCATGGCAAAAAAACGAAGGGATTAGAATAGATCATATTTTGGCATCACCTATTGCAGCTGATCAAATTACTAATGTAATTATTGATAAAGAAGAGAGAGATAAGAATAAGCCATCAGATCATGTCCCAATTATAGCAGAAATTGATATTTAATTAGATATCGGCATAGCAATGTGTTTCTTCATCTGCGCCAGGATGAGTTATTGCTCCATTTTGTGCTGATCCAACAGTTTGAGAATACTTCCATAATGTTCCACTATTGTAATCAGTTTCTCTTGGTTTCCATTTTTTTCTTCTCTTTTCTAATTCCTTATCAGATAAATCAACATTAAGAATACCTTTATCACCATCGATAGTAATTTTGTCACCATCTTGAATTAAAGCAATGGGTCCTCCAATTGCTGCTTCAGGACCAATATGACCAACACACAAACCTCTTGTTCCTCCACTAAATCTTCCATCGGTAATCAAGGCGACTTTACCTCCAGCGCCCTGACCAGAAAGTGCTGCGGTTGTAGATAGCATCTCTCTCATGCCCGGACCTCCTTTTGGACCCTCATAGCGAATTACTATTACTTCTCCTGTTTTGTAACCTTCATTAGATACGCATTCAAAGGCATCTTCTTCACAATCAAAACATCTGGCGTAACCTTCAAAGAAAGTATTATCTAAACCTGCAACTTTTACTATAGCTCCATCAGGGGCGAGATTTCCCTTTAAACCAACAACTCCCCCAGTTGGACTTAAAGGTTTGTTATAAGGTCGAATAACTTTTTGGTTTTCATTAAACACCACACCATCAAGATTTTCTTCAAGAGTTTTTCCTGTAACAGTCATGCAATCACCATGAAGAAAACCACCGTCAAATAGAGTTTTAATAATAATTGGAACACCGCCAGCTTCATAGACATCTTTAGCAACATATTGTCCGCCTGGTTTTAAGTCTGCAATGTATGGCGTCCTTTTAAAAATCTCAACAACATCATCTAAAGAAAATTTGATACCACATTCATGAGCAATTGCTGGTAGATGCAAACCGGCATTAGTTGAGCCACCTGTAGCTGCAACTATAGTTGCGGCATTCTCAAGTGATTTCTTTGTAACAATGTCTCTTGGTCTGATATTTTTTTCAATTAAATTCATAATTTGTTTTCCAGAATCATAGGCATATTTGTCACGATCTTCATAAGGAGCAGGAGCTCCGGAAGAGTGTGGGAGAGCCAAACCTATAATTTCTGAAACACATGCCATCGTATTAGCAGTAAATTGTCCTCCGCATGCTCCGTCGCTTGGACATGCAACTTGCTCTAGTTCTTTTAAGTCTTTTTCAGTTGCTGCTCCTGCAGCATATTTACCTACTGCCTCAAAAACATCAACAACGGTTACATCATTGCCTTTATATCTCCCAGGCAATATGGATCCTCCATACATAAAAACACTTGGAACATTAAGCCTACACATTGCCATCATTAGACCTGGTAGTGATTTATCGCAACCAGCTAGACCCACTATCGCATCATATGAATGACCACGAACGGTAAGCTCCGTTGAGTCAGCGATGACTTCTCTAGAAACAAGAGATGATTTCATGCCTTGATGACCCATTGCAATTCCATCAGTAACAGTAATAGTGCAAAACTCTCTGGGTGTTCCATCTGCATCCTTAACACCTTTTTTTACTGATTGAGCTTGCCTCATAAGAGCTATGTTACATGGAGCGGCTTCATTCCATGTAGAAACCACACCTACAAAAGGTTTATTAATATCCTCTTCAGTCATACCCATGGCATAATAATATGATCTATGTGGAGCCTTTTCAGGCCCAACACTTACATGTCTACTTGGTAGTTTATTTTTATCAAATTTCTTTTCTGACATAATTAGCCTTATAAATACTTAAATGGGTTTGGCAACCATCCACATATTATCACTTGTAATCTGTTTATCTAAATAATTAAACTTTATAATTTTATAACCTGCCTTAATTACCATTTTCTCTAAAGTATCCGGTGTAAATTGATTTACATGATCTGGAAATCTATAGCCACACCAATTTTTTCCTCTCACTTTTCTATTAACTGATGCATAATTTGGAACTTTTATTATTATGCTTCCATCATGAGTCAATGTTTCCTTAAGTTCATATAGCACTTCGAATGGATGATGTTCATGTTCTAAATACGACCTTAAGATTGCACCCTTAAATTTATTCTTACCGTATTCTTTTAAAACATCTGTGGCCGGTGCACATATGGCTGTTCCCCCTCTTTTTTCAAAGTTAGTTTTTGCTTCAAAGGCTGATTTTTCTGATATATCTATTCCAAATGGAATAAATTTTTGAGGGAGATCATCAAATTTAATACCTGAACCGCATCCAATATCAAGAACTTGACCTTCTTTTATATATTTATCTAATAAAAACAATAATTTATTTCTTTTTATTAAACCTTTAATAGATCTTCTTATTTTTTTTGATAATTTTATATCTTTTGAAGGAATAAAGTTTTTTTCCCAAGCAAATTCTTCTTTCATCATTTCGTAAACTGGAACTACAGGCATATATACAAAAGAGCATTGTGAACATTCTGCTAATTCCCAATTCTCATGCATTAGAAGGCTAATTTCACTATTTTCGGCATCACAAAGAGGGCAGTTTTTTCTTTTTTTTATTTTTATATCGTTGCTCATTATTATTTTATAAGCCTTTTAATAAGCTCTTTTGATGATAATAATCTTTCTTTATTCTTCATCATATCTTCTATTTTGATTTTATTTTCTTCAACAACTTCTTTTGGCGCTTTATCAATAAAGTCCTTATTTTTAAGGCGGTTTGATATTGAATTTATTTCTTTTTCTAGCTTCTCCTCTTCTTTGACTACCCTGCTGAGCTCAGCTGTAAGATCAATGCTAGCAGGGATAAGTAAGGAGAATCGAGAACCATTTACAGTAAAGTTAGCTGATTTATCAGAAAAATCTGAAACTTCATTTATATTTGAAATATTCGCTATTTTTGATAAATAAAATTCCAAATTATTTATTTTTAATGCCTCTGAGTTATTTGTAACTTCTATTATTAGCTCTTCTTTTGGTTTTATATTTAATTCAACTCTTATTGATCTTATATTTGAAATTATTTCTATTAAGTCGTTTATCTCTTCACTCAAATTATTGCTGTCATCAGTTAAAGATATATCTCTCCATTTTTCAATAATCAATGGATTATCTCTCTTCTTAAGGTTTTGCCATATTTCTTCGGTAATGAATGGCATAAATGGATGCAATGAGATTAATATTGAGTCTAAGATAAATGAACATGTTTCTTTAATTTCATCAGTATATTTATCATCTTTTTCGGAAAGATGGGGCTTAATTAACTCTATATACCAATCACAAAATGTTCCCCAAATAAATTGGTATATAATATTTGCAGCATCATTAAATCGGTATTCTGCTAAATTTTTTTCTAATTGAGATTGCATTCTAACAAACTCATTTAAAATCCAGATATTAAGCGGGTACTCAAGAGAGTTATTGTCAAAATTGTTGAAATTATTAATATCGTTCATTTCACAAAATCTTGATGCATTCCAAATTTTAGTACCAAAATTCCTGTAACCTTGAACTCTAGATTCAGATAACTTCACATCTCTTCCTTGGGCGGCCATTGCAGTAAGAGTGAAGCGAAGTGAGTCAGCTCCATATTTATCTATAAGATCTAGGGGATCAACAATATTGCCTTTTGATTTAGACATCTTTTGACCCTTTTCATCTCTTACTAAGGCATGGATATATACTTCAGAAAACGGTCTTTTTCCCATAAAATGAATACCCATCATCATCATACGAGCTACCCAAAAGAATATTATATCAAACCCTGTTACAAGGAGATTTGTGGGATAGTATTTTTCTATTTCCGCAGTTTTCTCTGGCCAACCTAGAGTTGAAAAAGGCCAAAGCGCAGAAGAAAACCAAGTATCAAGAACATCTTCATCTTGATAAATTTCTATATCTTTACCAAATTCTTTTTCTGCAATCACAAAAGCTTCTTTCTCATTATGAGCAACAATTATATTTCCATCTTTTGTATACCATGCAGGTATTCTATGTCCCCACCATAATTGACGAGAAATACACCAAGGTTGAATATTTTCTAACCATTCAAAATAAGTTTTTGACCAATTAGATGGAATAAATTCCATATCACCTGACTTTACAGAATCCAAAGCTGGTTTAGCTAATTTTTTTGCATCTACATACCATTGCTCTGTTAAAAAAGGCTCTATAACAACATCAGATCTATCACCATGAGGAACAGAATTATTATATTTCTCTTCTTTTTCTAAGTAACCTTCTTTAGAAAGCATTTTTAATAATTTTGATCTCGCTTCAAATCTATCAAGACCTTGCCATTCCTTATCTACATTTTCATTTAATTTGCCGTCTATATCTAAAATAGATAGCATTTCTAAATTGTTTCTTTTTCCAACCTCGAAATCGTTAAAATCGTGGGCAGGAGTAATTTTTACAGCTCCACTACCTTGTTCGGGATCAGCATATTCATCAATTATAATTTTTATAGATCTGCCAATAATAGGAATAATCACTTCTTTTCCAATCAGATCTGCATATCTATTATCACCTGGATGCACAGCTATAGCTGTATCACCAAACATTGTTTCTGGTCTTGTAGTTGCAATTGTAATTGTTTCTTTAGAGTCTTTAATTGGGTAATTGATATACCATAGATAACCATCAACTTCTTTTTGAATAACCTCTAAATCAGATATAGCTGTTCTTAATTGCGGATCCCAATTAACAAGCCTCTTATCTTTATAAATTAATCCATCATTATATAGATCTACAAATACTTTATTAACCGCAAGACTCAAACCTTCATCCATAGTAAAGCGCTCTCTACTCCAATCACATGAAGCACCTAGCCTTCGTAGTTGATGAGTAATTATATTTCCAGATTCTTCTTTCCATCTCCAAACTTCATCAATAAATTTTTCTCTTCCGAGCTCAATCCTTGAAGGTTTATTTTCAGCCTCGAGCTTTCTTTCAACAACCATCTGAGTTGCAATTCCTGCATGATCAGTTCCTGTTTGCCACAAAACATCCTCACCTAACATTCTTTTGTATCTTACGATTATATCTTGAAGTGTATTATTTAATGCATGACCCATATGTAAACTACCAGTAACATTGGGCGGAGGAATTACTATTGAAAAAGGCTGGTTATTTGTTAAGCCACATTTAAAATAACCCTCAGTTTCCCAATAATTATATAGCCTAGCTTCCGCTTCTTTAGGATCATAACTCTTGTTAAGCATTTTAATTACGTTTTTTAAATAATTTTGATATTTCCTGTTTAACAGATTCTTCTACAATTGGTCTTAGATTTCTTGAAAACCAATCTTCGATAGATTCTTTTACAGCTTCCCTAATAACATTATCTATAGATATGTCTCCACCTTCAAATATATCGGCAATATTATTACTATTATCTTGAATATTTGTATCTTCATCTTCTGCGTCATCAATGATATCTGTAAGTTCAAATACATTGTCATCAACGGTATTACTATCTTCTTCGTTATTTGCTTCATCTTTATCGTTAGCAATAACATCTTTAATAGATGACAGTATCTCATCTACTGATGGTTCATCTTTTTCATTATCTTGACTCATAAAGACATCTTATAGAATAGATTGATGATATCAATCAACATTTCCTATTACTTTGATTCTATTAGGACCAATCTTAATCGTCTTTACCCTTTTGTAATTTTTATTTGGATCATATTTTATTATATCCATATTAAGATTTTCTGGGGTTAATGTTCCTAAATAATAAGACAACCGAAAAAGAGAAATATTTGAATCATTTTTTGCTGTTACTAATGAAACTCTAGCATCTAAATACTCTTGTTCAGCATCGAGTATATCTAAAGTTGTTCTTGTTCCTAATTGAAATTCCTGTTTAACACCTTCAAGGGCAATATCAGTTGCTTGTGTTTGTTTCTCGGTTGCAGAAATTCTAATTTTTGAAGCATTATATTCAGCAAAAGATTTTTTTATAAAACCTTTAATCTTTCTTTTTCCGTCAATAATTAGATATTTATCCCTTGAATTAATTTCCTGAGCCTTCCTTATGTTTGACCAATTTAACCCACCATAGAAAATAGGAATTTTTACTTGCCCTGTAATTTGGTATTGATCAATATCATCAGACATAAGAAAAGATTGATCTTCCGCATAAATATATTCCCCTCTTAATGACAGCTTAGGTGAAAGCATACTTTTTTTAGATGAAACATTGTATCCAGATGCCTTTTCAAGGCTTTCATAATATTTCAATTGAGGGTTATTTTTTAAAGCTATTGAAATTGCTTCATTTTCATTTTGCGGTAGATCAAATTCATTATTCCATTCTTTAAGGTTATCAGGGTTTAATCCAATTATTGATCTGTAATCCGCTTCCCTAGCCTTTAATAGACTTCTAGCATCAGCTAAATTTGATTGCGCCTGAGATAACCTTGCTTCAGACTGAGCAACATCAGTTAATGTTAATTCACCAACTTCAAATTGTATTTTTGTGGCCTCTAATCGTTCACTTAGTACTTCAAAGTTATTCTGCTGTAATTTAACTATCTGCTCAGTTTTCAAATAATTAAAATAAGCCTGAGCAGCTTCAAATAAAATACTTTGTTCTGAATCTCTAAGACTTTGTCTTCCTGCAGCGACAAGATTAATGGCGCTTAATCTATCATTAATTAATTTACCGCCTGAAAATATTTTTTGATTAATAAGAAGCGAACCTGCTAAAGGATTAGTTTTAATTTTATTTAGCTCACCATATTCAAGTGTATTTTCACTATAACTTCCAATAACCTCAATACTTGGAAAAAATTGTGAAGAAGCAGCACTAACATTTTCGTCTAAAGATCTTAATTCTGCTCTTTTAGAGTTAATTATAGGATTATTAATATAAGCTTTAGATAGAGCTGATGATAAAGTTTCTGCTTTTGTATTAATGCTATGGCCTAAAAGAACCATTAAACCTAATATTATGAATTTATTCATTTGTAACACCTTAAAAATGACGCATGCGTCATCTTTATAGATAATTGCGTAATAAAGTAAAGAGAATTCCTAATTAGCTTTATTTTTACTTCAAATATGAACATTCAAATGATAACTATACATATACCACAAACGAGGCCACGTGGCGGAGTGGTTACGCAGAGGCCTGCAAAGCCTTGGACATCAGTTCGAATCTGATCGTGGCCTCCACTTTTAGGGTTCAATAATATGAATAAATTAAATAATAGTATTGTTTTTCCATGCGGATTAAGCATGAAAAATAGATTTATGTTAGCACCATTAACAAACACACAAAGTTTCGAAGACGGAACGCTATCAGATGATGAGTTTTCATGGCTTACACTCAGAGCAAAAGGTAATTTCGGCATTACTATGTCTTGTGCTTCACATGTTCAAGAAATAGGAAAAGGGTTTCCAGGTCAATTAGGGATATTTGATGATAAGCATATAGATGGTCTAAAAAGACTTACTGAAGAAATAAGAAAATACGAAAGTCTATCTGTAGCTCAGCTCCATCATGCAGGAATGAGGTCACCGGAAGATATTATTGGTGAGAGTCCTGTTTGTCCTTCAGCAGATGAAGAAACTAAATCAAGATCATTATCTAATGAAGAAGTTAATTTTTTAAGAGATGATTTTATTAGCGCAGCAGTAAGAGCAAAAAAATCTGGGTATGATGGCGTAGAATTACATGGCGCGCATGGATATATTTTATGTCAGTTTTTAAGTTCATCAATTAATAAAAGAGATGATGAGTATGGTGGATCACTTGAAAATAGATCCAGAATAATTTTTGAAATTATTGATGGCATAAGATCAGAGTGTGGAAAAGATTTTCTTCTCGGAATAAGATTATCTGCTGAAAGATTTGGAATTAAGCTAGCTGAAAGTAAAACACTGTGTCAAAAATTAATTGATGATAGGAAAATTGATTTTTTAGATATTTCTTTATGGGATTCATTTAAAGATCCTGTTGAAGAAGAGCATAAGGGTAAAACTCTTTTACAGCATTTTACTGAATTAAATAGAAAAGAAGTTCTTCTAACTGTTGCTGGAAATATAAGAACTGGTGAAGATGTTGATAAAATAATTTCGTCTGATGTAGATTTTGTTACAATAGGAAGATCAGCCATCTTACATCATGATTTTCCGACTAAAGTTTTAGAGAATCAGAGCTTTATCCCTATTGATACGCCCTCACCTAAAGAACACTTAAGAAAAGAAGGATTAAGTGAGAAATTTATTGAATACTTAAAGGTTTTTAAAGGCTTTGTTGAAGAATAAAATCTACTTGTTCTTTGATTTTTTTTTAAAGTGAGCTAAATCTTTTTTTAATTGTTTTTGCCTTTCTTTATCAAGTTTAACATTATTTCTTTTTGGCTCATTACAAACTGATATGCCCATATTAATCCTCAAATGGCTCATTAATTATCTTATTTTCAATATAACCAATTTCTGAAATTGAAACCTTAACAACATCTCCATGCTTCAAAAATAAATCATCAACAACCCCTACACCGCTTGGTGTTCCGGTAAGAATAAGATCTCCTGGTTCAAGTGTAAACGCAGTAGATAAGTGTTCAATAATATCATAACAATTAAATATTAAATGTTTGGTATTTGATTTTTGACGAACTTCACTATTTACTTCTGTTGTTAAATCAAGATCGTGAGGATTTTTAATGTCTTCTTTAGTTACTATTGATGGCCCAAAAGGACAATGCGTATCAAATGATTTACCTATAGTAAAAGTTGGCACACGCATTTGCCAGTCCCTAACACTAATATCGTTCCCAATGGTGTATCCTGCGATAACCTCTTCTGCATTTTCCTTTTTAACATGTCGACATTTTTTTCCTATAACTATAGTAAGCTCTCCTTCATAATCTAATTTATCTGAAACAATAGGTTTATGTATGTCATCAAAAGGACCATTTGCTGATAATGATTGTTTGTTAAAAATCATGGGAACCTCTGGCGTTGCCATATCTCTTCCAGAAGCTCTTATTTCTTCTAAATGATCCGCATAATTTAAACCTATTGCAATAATCTTAGGCGGTCGATTAATAGGCTTTAATATTCTAATATCGTTCAATTTTATAGAGATGTCAGATTCATTTAAGAGCTTTTTTCCTTTATTTAATGATTTGGTTCCATCCTCTAAAAAATTTAACATATTTTTTGGAATATCTTTATCTTGAGAAAAAGGCACAACACCATCATCTCTGAGAGCTCCTATTTGTATTTCGTCGTCTTTTTTATAAGAAATAAGTTTCATAATTATATTAAATCTATTTTAGTACCACAAATTTCAATTTGATTTTCTTTATATTTTTGAAATATTTTATCATTATGTTCGGAATTATTAATTTTCAAAGTAAGCTTTGATAGATAATCTATCCCCTTAGCATCATCATGCGTAAAGAAAATTTTGAAATCATCACCTTCAATAACATGTGTGTCTTCAGATTCATTTACTGAAAGGTCGAGAAAAGAGCCCCACTTGTTTGCTAATTTACTTGGGTTTTTGCAACTCATAGAAATAGATGAAATTGAACATTGATTGTTTGTTTTTGACTGCCAGTCATCACCAGCCCATTGCCAATATGAATTTTTATCATACCAATTTTTTTTGTTCATTGAGTCAACAGAAATAATTAATCCGCCAATATCCTTAGGGTGGTAATGAGTAGCTTTAACGCCATTTTCTAAATCAGTGCTCCAAATACTTCTAATATCTAATTCATCTGCTTTCTGTCTATAGAGATCTGCATTTTCGCACTCAAATATCAACATGTATCCCGCGTCACCATTCATTTTAGACATAAATCTTTCAGCGGTAGTGTCTTGTTTAAATGGGGAAACAACCTCAATAAAATTTCCATTAATCTCAAATAAACCATTTTCTAAACCAAAATGGCTGATACCTTCATCTCTAAAACAAACTTCAGAACCAACAATAAAAGAAAAGCTTTTTAATGCATTCTCAAGATCTTTTGCAACAAAACAAATCTGGCGTAATCTCAATTTATTTTACCTTTTTGGATTTGGAGTAAACTCTATATGAAGCTCTTTAAGAGACCTCAATAGATAGTGAGGATGATATTCAAAATTATTTTTTTCTTCGGCAAACCACATATCGTCAAAAGAATCTAATGCTGCTTTAAAACCCCAATATAACTCTCTTCTTGCTAAAGGCGCTCCTAAACAATGATGAACGCCTGAACCAAAAGCCATATGAGAACCCGCTTTCTTTCTTTCTAAATTAATCTCTTCTGGTTTTTCGAAGTAATTTTCATCTCTATTTGCAGCAGCATACCTAACATTAACTATTGATCCAGCTGGAATTTTTACTCCATTTAACTCTACATCTTTATGGGTATTTCTCATTAAACTTTGAACAGGCGATTCAAGCCTTAATACTTCTTCAACAAAAACTTTCAAATATTTCTCTGAATTCTCTTTGAGCATACCCCATATATCTTTTTTCTCGATCAACAATTTTATACCAGCAGACAAAGCATTTGTGGTAGTTTCACTTCCCCCAACAAAGGTATCTGCCATCATTTCGGCATGTAATTCATTATCATTAAGAGTCCTGCCCCACTCCTCAATTTCAGTATTAACCAACTCACTAAGCAATGTATTATTAGGGCATTTTCTTAATTTTTCAAAAATAGGTTGGAAATAATGTTGTCCTTCTATTTCTCGTTCAATTGTTTCTAATTCTTCTTCCTGCGATAACATCATCCCAATTCTATGAAAAAAAGCATCAGTAGATTTTTTAATTTTCCACAAATCCTCATCATTTTCTATTCCCATTTGAATGCCTATTATTTTTAAAGGAAGAGGAATAGAAAATTGCTCAACCCAATCACAATAACCATCATCTAAAAATGCATTAATAAGTTCATAGGATAGATTTTCAACATTTGGCTCAAGCTCTTTAATTTTACTCGGCCTAAAGGCTTGATCAAAAATTGATCTCATTTCTTTGTGATTTGGATCATCTCTTCCAGCAAGAGTGGGTGCCGGAACCCAACCTTTTTCTTTAAATAATTGCGTACCTTTATTTACATGTTCAGTATTAATATTGCCTTCCGCTTTTTGTCCTGCAGCTCCATACGAACTCTTAAAATTCTCTGTATCTTTAAGAACATGCCTAACATCTTCATATCGAGTAACAATGAAGAAACCAGTTTTTGGATCTTGATAAATAGTAGCGCTATCTCTTAATTTCTTGTAGGCATCGTAAGGGCATTGCTGAATTTCAACATTTGTTAAATCTACTTCTTTATGATTTAGGTCAGACACTTACATTCTCACCATAAGTTTTCCTTTATGACCGCCATTAAATAACATTTGAATAGATTTAGGAAAGGATTCAATACCTTCTTCATAATGTGTTGGCACAATAATATCACCATTATTATATAATTTAGTTAACTCATTTATTGCTTCTGGAAATTTTTCTGAAAAATGCATAACTGTAAAACCTTCCATTCTTGAATATCTTTCCGCAAGCTTAAGGTATGCGTTAGGTCCTAAAATATTATCAAAATTATTATATTGTGAAATTGCTCCACATATGGCAATTCTTGCGCCTGTATTTAGATTATTAAGAACATCATTTAGAATTTCTCCGCCAACATTGTCGAAAAACACATCAATCTTATCTTTAGCTATACTTTCTAATTCTTCTCTAACGTTCTGATTTTTATAATCAATTGCATAATCAACTTTTAACTCATTAAGTAGAAAGTTTCTTTTTTCTTCACCTCCAGCTATCCCTATAACTTTTGCACCTTTTACTTTTGCTAATTGACAAACAATGATACCTACTCCACCTGCAGCTCCTGAGACAACGACAAATTCGTCCTTTTTAACTTTTCCAACATCAAGTAAACCAAAATAAGCAGTTAATCCCGTTGTCAATCCAAGTAAACCAATATTTAATTCGGGATTTGCACTCTTATTATCAACCTTTTGGTAAGCTGCAGAGTGCATGGTAATATGCGTTTGAGCACCCATTGGGCCACTTACAAAATCACCTTCCTTGAATTTATCAGATTTACTAATCAAGACTTCACCGATTCCTAAAGCGCCTATGCCCTGATTTAATTGCGATGTGTCATGATAACTTCCTTCATCGAATGTTGTTCTAATCCATGCATCAATAGCAATTGTATCAACTCTAACAAGAAGTTCTTCATCTTTAGGCTCAATGCACTCTTCATCAATTATTTCAAATAAATCATCTGTAATTTCATTTTGAGGTCTTTTTAATAAAATAGCTTTCTTGTTTTTTGGTAAATTAGTTAATGTCATAATAATTCCTTGTTTTAGATTCCGCCATCGAGAACGCAATTCTTTTCTTCCAATATATGTCTCATATCTCTAAATGCACTTGGTGTTTTATGCAAGGGTATTGATGGATACAAATGATGAATTATGTGAAATTCCATACCTTGAGTAAGTATAGTTCCAGTATAGGCTTTCCATCCTCGAGTATCGTTATACCTACCCTTATCCTCCATTGGTTTATGAGGTAAAAATGATAGGGTAATTTGTAAATATGTAGTGCCTATTAATCTTGGCAACCACCAAATTGATAATGCTATTAATCCATAGCCAGATAATGCTAAAAATGCCAATAAAGCCCAATGAAACCAGAAAAAGATAAAATGCTCTTGTAATGCCTTAGTGCTTATATTTTTTTTGTAGAAATCTGATTGAAGACCATAACCAGCATTAGGCTGTCGTTGTAAAACCCCACAAACCCACAATGAATGTAAAAAGTTTTTAGATTTTGTTCCTATATCAGGATCTTTATTTGGATCATTTGTATGTTTATGGTGAAGCATATGGGTTTCCTTAAGAAGCTTATATCCGGTTAGAAGAGGTATAACTGAGATATAACCTACCAGCTCATTAACCCAAAAATATGGAGAGTTCCTTTTAACTATATTCCCATGCTGCGCTTCATGCGATGGGAGATAAGCCAAACAACAATTTATTGTAGCGATTATAAATATAATCCATAAAGGCAAAATATTCATAAAAGCCATTGGCCATAAAGAAAGCCAAATAAGAAAATTACTAATACCCCATACTACATAAATCCATGTATCGTTAAAAAGATACTTTCTAGCTATCTCCTGCTCTTCACGTAATAAAGATTCTCTCATATCCAACTTCCTCTAATAGTAGCAATAAGCCCCCAAGAAAAGCCTAGGAGTAAAGAAAATACAATATTCGATATGATTGGAAACGAAAAATTATATAAATTCATAATTTCAACAAGTACTGGTGCCAAAATAAGCACTCCAAAAAATAATGGACCACATTTATTTAGAAAAGAAATTACTTTCATCATTTATTATACCAATTTTTGTATTCTTCGGTCAAATCAACGAAATGTTAAATAATAATTTTAAATAAATATAATATGGAAAAAATACAAATCATCTGCTAAAAAACATCCAACTGTTCCCCGGTAGCTCAGTTGGTAGAGCAAATGACTGTTAATCATTGGGTCGCTGGTTCGAGTCCGGCCCGGGGAGCCACTTCTTCAAGAAAATTGAAAAATATCTTAAAAAATGATATTTACTGAAAATAAGAATAATAATAAATTATTGAAATGAAACGATTAAAGTATCAAGAACAAGATTGTAAGTTAACCCTTAAGGAAGGCTTAGAAGAATATCTAGATCATATTGGCCCAGAAGCAAAGCTTACTGGTGATGAAAATAACGGTCTAGATAAAGGATATCGTCAATTTCTTCTTGGACATGATTGTCAGCATGTTATTTTTGGGATAGCGCTCTCTTTAGAAGAAGAAAGTGTTCTAGATACATATGCTATACAAGGTACAAGTGGTATTCCATGGAAAAAAACCATTCAATATGCTTTTTCAGGTGGTGAATTAACTCAACTATATAAAAAATTGTATAAAAATTACGGTTTAATAAGAATCTTTTCATTGGTCTTTAGGGCTAGAAAACAAAAAATAATGGCCCGTAAAAAAATCAAACTCATGACAAAGAAATGGCCTTGGCTTATTTCTGAAGATTATTTTTCTCGAACAATTAAAGATTTAAGAGATGAATACAATATTAAAGTTTTATCTGAAGAAGAGCTTTACTTCGAAGATCCAACATATATGTAATTTCTAGATCATAAGTTTTATTCTTTTAAATAACTTAATCCATGACCATATCTAAAAATTGGGTTTCTTGTATCATCTGGAACATCCGAAAACTGATCATTCACTTCTTTCATAGATGAAGGAATATCAAAAGGAAGTTTTCCCGTTGGATTAAAATTACCAAAAATTATTTCTAATACAACTTCATCAAAAACACCAAAAACACCTATTAAACCATGACTTAGTTTTTCAATTTCAGTAAGAATTGCTGGTCTATTTAGGTCTACAACAATAATTAGTTTACTCAATGAAGAATATTTTTTTAATTTAGATAAAATTTTATCATCATAATTCAAATCATTATTTGGGAATAAAGTGCTTAAAAAATTATCAATTGGCCTATCAATACCAGATGGCTGATTTCCATTAAAAACAGTTCTCAACTGAACAACGACATAATCAGCATCTTTAGGGTTATCAGCAATTTCACAATATTTTTTTATTTCTTTTTTATCAAAACCATCAACAAAAATTTTGATATTTTTTTTGAGTGGTAAAACTTTTTTGTTATTATCAATTTGATTTTTTAATAACACTATTGATTTTTTTTGAGCAATTAAACCTTTATTTATAAAGGTTTCTGTTCCAACTCTTTTATCAACTAAATTTTCGTCAACGAAAGGATTATCAAACAAACCTAACTCAAACTTGTTCATTAATATTTTTCTTACTGAATAATTAATCCTATCTTCAGATACTTCATTCTTTTTTACTAAATCTAAAAGAAATTCAGGTGTACTTTCGCCTCCATATTGATCTACACCTGCGTCAATAGATTTCTTATATCTTTCACTTAAGGTTAAATCACCAACACCCCAATGTCGTCCAGTTATAATGCCCCAATCAGTACATATAACTCCCTTATAACCAAGTTTATCTCTTAATAAGTGAGTTAAGATATCTTTATTATAAGCCATTGCAACATTTTCGGAGGTTTGATCAACTGGAATACCATAATATGGCATAATGACCTTTAAATTATTATTAATAGCCCTCTTAAATGGTTTTAAATGATATTCAAAATTATTTCCTGGGTAAATTTGATTTTGTCCTGAATATAGATGAGGATCTAATCCGTCTTCCTGAGGGCCTCCGCCAGGAAAATGTTTGACCATTGTCAAAACACTATTACTGTTAATCTCATTACCCTGAAAGCCATCCATATACGCAATAGTAAAGTCTGAGGAAAGATCAGCATTAGAACCAAAAGTACCAAAATTTCTTGACCACCTTGGCTCAGTGGCAAGATCAGACATAGGATGCAAAGCTGTTCTTAAACCGACAGACAAATATTCCTCTCTTGCTATTTCTGCAAATTCTTTAATTATTTCAGGCTGTCTAGTTGCAGCAAAACCTAATTGCGAAGGCCATTTTGAGAAACCTTTTAATGAAAAAGCGGCCACACCACCCCCTCTAGGTACCTCATGAATTGGATCAGAGCTTATTGTTAAAGGAATTCCCAACCTAGATCTTTCAGCAGTTTTCTGAAGTTGGTTTAATTTTTTTGCTAATTGCAGAGGGTTAGGTGAGCCATATAAATTGAAGTGGGTAATATTTTTATTCAATATCAATGATTCTGCTGTATCTCCTCTTCCACTCGCTAGATTCATAATTTCAGAAATCGTCCCGCCATTAATAGAAATTGGAGGATGAAACATTTGTCCAACCTTTTCTTCAATAGTCATTTTTTTTAATAAATCATTGGCCCTTTTTTCAGGAGTAAGATTACTGTTCTCATAAATCTCAATTTTTCCATTTTTATAGAGATCTCTATATATTTTATCATTCTTAATTATAGTTGCTGGTTTTTTATAAGTTGAAAAATAAAGCTTTAATTTAATAAAAAATAATTTTGGAGTATTTAACATTATATTAAAAATAATCTTTATTATATCTAAAAAATTATTTCTAAATAATTTCATTTTTATAAACCTCTAAAGCACCCATAAAACCTAAATCTTTCTCTTTTATCAAGAAAACAGGAATTTTTGATAAAAGTTTATCCATCTTTTTACTTTCTTCAAAAATATTCCTAAATTCTGAAAAATCATTATCCTTTAATAAACTTTCACTTAAAGATCCAGCTAAGTAAACACCGCCAGTTGATCCAGTTATCAGAGCTGTATATTGTGCAAAAATAGCAAAAATCTTTATCAAAATTTTTTTAGTTTCAGCACAAAAAGCGTCATCTGCAGCATTATTTAGAATATCTTCATTACTGTAATTATTATCATTTTCTTGAGATAGAAAACTATAGATATATGAAATACCTTTACCTGATAACAAATCCTCAAAAGTAGCTATTCTTTTATTTTCTTTTTTAAAATTTTCTAATAAGTTTTGTATTTCGTCGCTTATATTAGGAATATTAAGATGCCCTGCTTCTGTGGCTATAGGTTTCTCATTATTTAAAATTGATAAACCTAAACCTGTTCCAGGAGTAATTAATATTTTTGATCCTTGTGGAAAATTTTTGTTATGACCAATAGATATTAATTTATCTTTAGGATAATTATTAAGAGCATAACCTTGTAACTGCACATCATTAAATAGTCTTAAACCTCTAGGAAAAAAGTTTTTTTCTATTTTTTTTGCGTTAAAAGAAAAATCGATATTAACAAAATTAATTTCATTGCCAATAATTGGAGCCGCAACACCCAAAATCCCTAAAAGATTATCTCTAGGGGCATCAAACTCGCTTAAATAATGATGAAGAAGGTCCTCAAGAGTTTTGAAGTTAGCAATTATATATGAAGATTTATAAATTAAATCTTTGGAATCATTTACGATTGCTAATCTTGCGTTTGTTGCACCTAGATCTGCTACTAAAGTATTAATTTTTTCCTCAAATAGTTAGAAAATATAATTATTTAAAATCTATTATATACGAAATTGAGAGACGATATAAATAACTTATTCTTAGATTTTTTAAAAGGAATCGGTATAATAAAAAAATAATTTGGTATTTGTTATGAAAAAAATTCTATCATATTTCGTTATTATTAATTTAGTTTTATTTGGTTTAATTGCGTGCGAAACAAGTGATAATTCTACCGGATTCTATACAGGTGACTCGCTTGCTACAAAAAACACTAATCAGGTTGAAGAAATTCCAGCTGAACAAGAAAAAGAACAAATTACTGAAAAAGAAACATTAGCTGAAACTAATCCTATAATAATCAACGAATCTTCTGAAATAACCGAAGAAGAATTAGATTATAAATAATAAAATTAATTTGTGAGGTTATTTTGGAAATTGCCGTTATAGGATCAGGTATATCCGGTCTTTCAGCATCATTGTTTTTATCTAAAAAGAATAATGTTACCCTATATGAAAAGAATGATTATTTAGGCGGACACACAAATACAAAAAAAATAAAATATCAAGATAAAAGAATTAATGTTGATACTGGATTTATAGTTTTTAACAAACTTAATTATCCCAATCTTTTAAAATTATTTGATTTTTATAATATTGCTTATGAAGATAGCGATATGAGTATATCAGTATCAAATATAAATAATAATATTGAATGGTCTGGCCAAAGTATTGATGCCATTTTTGCAGATCGAAAAAGAATATTTGATATTAATTTTATAAAATTTTTAATCGATATTTTGAAGTTTAATAAATTTGTTAAAAATAATATTGAAGAATTGTCCGCAAACAAACAACCATTAGGTGAATGGCTAAATAATAAGAATTTTAGCGAACAATTTAAAGAAAACTATATACTGCCGATGAGTGCCGCTATTTGGTCAATGAATTTCAATGATATCTTGAATTATCCTATTTCTAATTTATTTAGTTTTTTTAATAACCATAGACTTTTACACAAAGGAAAATTAAGGCCACAGTGGTTAACGGTAAGTAATGGAAGTAAATCTTACATAGATAAGATATTGAAATCAGCCAGTATTAATAAAAAATTAAATTCAAAAATTCAGAAAATAAATACTAATGATAATAAATTTTCTTTAATTGATATAAATGGAAATCAAAAAGAGTATGATAAAATAATATTTTCTATTCATCCTGAAAAAATACTAGAAATCAAAAATGACTTCGATAACAGAATAATCAATATTTTAAATTTATTTAAAACAAGTAAAAATAAAGCTTATTTACATTGCGACACATCTCTAATGCCTAAAAATAGAAAAGTTTGGTCATCCTGGAATGTATTTTCAGATAAAAAAATAAGTAAAGTTTCACTAACTTATTGGATGAATAAATTACAAAATATAGATAATAATTATCCGATTTTTGTTACATTAAATCCTATTCATTTGCCGGATGAGAATAAAACCTTTGAAATTATTGATTATGAACACCCAATCTATGATAAAAATGCAATTAACGGCCAACTGCAATTAGATAACATACAAGGGTATAAAGATTGCTGGTACTGCGGCGCATGGACTGGTAATGGTTTTCACGAAGCTGGTTTATCATCAAGCTTAATGTTATCAGAACGGCTAAATGGGGTTATACCTTGGCATTAAAAACATTGATATTCGAAGGTCAGGTAATACATAAAAGATATCATCAAAAGAAGCATCAGTTTAGTTATAATGTTTTTAATATGTTAATTGATATTGATGATTTTAAAGATTTAGATAAAAAACTTAACTTCTTTTCATTTAATAAATTTAATATTTTTTCTTTTTATGAAAAAGATCATGGATTGAAGAACGGAACTCCTATAAGGGATTGGATTTTAGAAATTATCTCAAAAAGCGATATTGATATAGAAACGAATAATTTAAAAATATATTGCTTATGTTACCCAAGAATATTGGGTTATGTATTTAATCCAATTACAGTTTGGTCAATTTATGATGGTAAAGAGCTTAAAATTTTAATATATGAAGTTCGAAATACATTTGGAGAAGATCATTCTTATGTTTTTATATTAGATAATGAAGAACAAAAATTAAATCATAATAGAAAAAAACTATTTCATGTTTCTCCTTTTATCAATTTAAATGCTGAGTACAATTTTTCTACAGAGATAAATAAAGATTTCGCCAGTATAATCATTAAAGAGAGCACCGAAAAGAAGCCATTATTATTGGCTTCTTTTAATGGAAAGTCAGTTGAGTTAAATGATATCAACTTAATAAAAATTTTTTTTAAATACCCCCTAATGACATTAAAAGTAATATTTGGAATACACTTTCATGCTTTATTTTTATACCTGAAAAAGGTAAAATTTGAACCACATCCAAAGAATAAAGTTGATGATATAAGTTTTAGTGATTGATAATTAATGTTTACAAAAAAATATATAAATAAAATTGGATCAAAAATAAAACAAGGATCATTGAGAGTTGTATTTCCTGATAATGAAGAATTCTTATTTAAAGGAAAGGATGGGATTCATGGTGAATTAATCTTAAAATCTTATAAACCAATATTTAGGACAGTAGTAGGCGGTCATCTTGGCTTTGCTGAGAGTTATTTAAAAAATGAATGGGATAGTCCAAATCTCGAAAACCTTTTAGAATTAATGCTACAAAATTTACCTAATGAATTCAAAGCTAAAAGTAGCTTATATAAAACATATAATCGTTTTATTCATTTTTTGAGAGAAAATACAAGAATAAGAGCAAAAAAAAATATTAAATATCATTATGATATAGGTAATTCTTTTTATGAAATCTGGCTTGATAAAAGCATGACATATTCAAGCGCCCTATTCAAAAATGATCAAGAAGATTTATATGAAGCTCAAATAAATAAATACCAAACTCTAGTTGAACAATTAGATATTAAGCCTCATCATAATGTTTTAGAAATTGGCTGTGGGTGGGGTGGTATGGCTGAATATATCGGTAAAGAGCTTGGCTGTAACTATACAGGTATAACAATTAGTCCAAGTCAGAAAGATTTTACAGAAGATAGGATAAAAAGAAATAGCTTCAAAAATTCAGAAGTTCATTTGTGTGATTATAGAGATTTAAAAGGGTCTTTTGATAGAATTATTTCTATTGAGATGATTGAAGCTGTGGGTGAAAAATATTGGGATACATATTTTTCAAAAATAAATGAAGTACTTAAAAAAGGCGGTTTAGCTGGCATTCAAATGATATTAATTGATAATAAACAATTCGATAGTTATCGAAAGTCTGTAGATTTTATCCAAAAATATATTTTTCCTGGCGGAATGCTTCCTTCAAATGAAAAAATTAGAGAAAGTTTTAGCAAAAACGGTTTAACTGAGATATCAAATAATTCTTTCGGAAAATCCTATGCAAAAACTCTAAATATATGGAAGGCTAATTTTAATAACTCCATAGATAAATTGTTATCCATTGGTACGGATGGAAATCTTCATAGATTATTCAACTATTATTTCTCTTATTGTGAGGCTGGATTTTCTAATGGGCAAATAGATGTTGCCCAAAAAATAATCAAAAAAAATTAACTTAATTCTTCAATTTCTTCACTTAGATCTGGACCTGAGTCTTGCCCTAGAGCATCAGGATTTCTGTCAACTAATTCAATAACTGCCATAGGCGCTGAATCACCATAACGGAATCCAGCCTTTAAAACACGTGTATAGCCACCATCTCTTTCTTTATACCTATCAGAAAGTTCATCAAAAATTTTTGATGTCCATTCTTTTTCAGGAAGAATAGAATATGCTTTTCTTCTTGATGCTAAGTCACCTTTTTTACCTAGTGTAATTAGTTTATCTACAAAAGGAGATAATTCTTTTGCTTTAGGTAAAGTTGTTTGAATTTGCTCATGCTTTATTAATGCTACAGCCATATTACCAAGCATTGCTTTCCTATGACTTGAAGTTTTATTAAGTTTTCTTTTTGATTTTAAATGACGCATTTTTTTCCTAATTAAAACTTATCTGCAGAATGTTTCCTTGCTAATTCTTCAATATTTTCAGGTGGCCAATTTGGTATATCCATCCCAAGCGATAAACTCATTTCACTTAACACTTCTTTAATTTCATTCAGAGATTTTCTTCCAAAATTTGGAGTTCTTAACATTTCATTTTCAGACTTAAGGATTAAATCGCCAATATACACAATATTATCATTTTTTAAGCAGTTGGCAGATCTAACAGATAACTCAAGCTCATCAACTTTCTTTAGAAGAGATGCGTTAAATTCTAATTCATCTTCGCTTTCCTCTATAACCTCTTCTTCTGGTTCATCGAAATTAATAAAAGGATTCAGTTGATCAATTAAAATTCTAGCAGAAAAAGCAAGCGCATCCTCGGGCTTTATAGAGCCGTCGGTTTCAATTGATAAGGATAATCTATCATAATCAAGGAATTCTCCTTCTCTAGCATTATCAACATCATATGAAACATTTGTTACTGGACTATAAATGCTATCCACTGGAATCATGCCTATTGGGTCATCCTCATCTCTATTTTCTTCAGCAGAAACATAACCGCTTCCATTTTTAATATATAATTCCATTCTAAAAGAAATATTTTCATCAAGGGTACACAAGACTAAATCAGAATTCATAACCTCAATATCGTCAGTTAAAGATATGTCACCAGCAACAACAACTCCAGGTCCTGTTTTCTCAATTGTAAGAATTTTAGTACCATTAAAATCAGCTCCAAAAATTATTTTTTTAATATTTAAAGCAATATCTATGACATCTTCTCTAACCCCTGAAATTGAAGAAAACTCATGTAATACACCATCAATTTTAAATCCGTAAACTGCAGAACCTTGAAGAGAAGATAAAAGCACCCTTCTTAGGGCATTGCCTAGAGTTATTCCATATCCTCTTTCCAATGGCTCAACAACTAATGTAGATTTCTTTAGAGGATCTGATCCAGCCTCCATATTTACTACATTAGGTTTAAGTAATTCTCGCCAATTTTTTTCAATACTCAAATCAAATCCCCTTTAAAAATATAAAAATTTTATAATTAAACTCTTCTTCTTTTAGGAGGCCTACACCCGTTATGAGGTATAGATGTTACATCCTTAATAGAAGTTATAGTAAAACCAGTTGACTGGAGCGCTCTTAATGCGCTTTCTCGACCTGACCCTGGCCCTTGTATTTCAACCCTTAAAGTTTTAACGCCATGTTCTAAAGCCTTTGTTCCTGCGTCTTCTGCAGCCATTTGAGCTGCATAGGGAGTAGACTTTCTAGAGCCCTTAAATCCCATTAAACCAGCAGATGACCAACTAATGGTATTACCATTTTCATCAGATATAGTAATCATTGTATTATTAAATGTTGAATTAACATGCGCTATTCCTGAGGAAATATTTTTCTTATTACGCCTTTTTACTCTTTTATTTTCTTCAGCCATTACTTATTCCTTAAGCCGTTTTCTTTTTACCAGCTATAGCTTTAGCGGGACCTTTACGTGTTCTAGCATTAGTATGAGTTCTTTGCCCTCTAACTGGAAGACCTCTTCTATGTCTTAAACCCCTGTAATTCCCTAGATCCATAAGCCTTTTAATATTTGTTGAAATATCTCTTCTAAGCTCACCTTCAACTCTATATGAGCCATCAATGATTTCTCGTATCTGAATTACCTCAGTTTCAAGCAGCTCATTAACTCTTTTATTCTTATCAATTCCCGCTTTTTCACAAATGTTTAATGCTGATTTATCACCTATACCGTGAATATAGGTTAATCCTACGGAAACCTTTTTATTTGTGGGTATATTTACGCCTGAAATACGAGCCAATTAAGCCTCCGAAAATAATATTCATAAAAACTGATGAATTTGCGGATTATAGCCCTCAAATCCTTACAGTCAACTAACTAAATGTCATTATCCAAAAAATTTTCAATATCAAGTGAAACTTCACTTATAGACTTCATCCCATTGATTCTTTTAAATTTTTTGTTATTATTGTAATACTCTCCTAAAGGAGCTGTTTGAGTTTTATATTCATCCAATCTTTTAATTAGAACATCTGATGTATCATCAGCTCTCTTTTCTTCATTATTTTGTTTAGATCTTAACTCAATTCTTGACTCAAGAACCTCAAAATCGACATCTAAAAATAAAATTCTACCTATACTTCGATCAATATCCATTAAGACTTTATTCAATGATTCTGCTTGGGCAATATTTCTTGGATATCCATCTAAAATAAAACCTTGATCACAATCACTTTGTGAGACTCTTTCTTTAATAACATCTAAAACCAAATCATCGGATACTAATTCACCTTTGGCCATTATATTTTTTACTTTATTACCTAAATCAGTTTCATTTTTAACTGATTGCCTTAAAATATCGCCAGTAGATAGATGGGGTATAGAAAGTTTACTTTGGATAAAATTAGCTTGTGTTCCTTTTCCAGATCCTGGTGGTCCTAATAAAATAATTATCATGATCTTCTTCTTGAGGCTAACCTAGATTTTTTCAAAAGCCCTTCATATTGATGAGCAAATAAATATCCTTGAAATTGTGTCATTGTATCCATTGCAACATTAACGATAATTAAAATTGAAGTTCCCCCAAAATAAAAAGGAACAGAATATCTTGAGATTAAAAATTCTGGCATTAAACAAACAAGAACAAGATATGCAGCTCCAACAACGGTAAGTCTACTTAAAATAAAATCAATATATTCAGCTGTTTTTTCTCCAGGTCTTATACCAGGAATAAAGCCGCCCTGCTTTTTTAAATTATCTGCAGTATCAGACGGATTAAAAACAATTGCAGTATAAAAATAACAAAAGAAAGTTATTAAGCCTGCATAAAGAAGCATGTACAAAGTCTGACCCCTTCCCAACATAGCGGTAATTGTACTAAGCCAATCCTGTCCTTCTCCAGTTGAAAAATTTGCAATTGTGATTGGCATCAAAAGTAAAGATGATGCAAAAATAGGCGGGATAACACCGGCAGTATTAAGCTTTAAAGGTAAGTGCGAATTATCACCGCCAAACATTTTATTTCCAACTTGTCTTTTTGGATATTGAACAATTAGTCTTCTTTGAGCTCTTTCTATAAAAACCACAAAAGTAAGAATAATGATTACTAAAAAAACCAGACCTATGATCAAGGCTCCTGAAAGCGCTCCCTGTCTACCTAATTGAAGTGTACCAAATAAGGCGGCAGGTAATTCCGCGATAATACCAGCAAATATGAGAAGGGAAATTCCATTTCCTAATCCTCTAGATGTAATTTGTTCACCTAACCACATTAAAAAAATTGTTCCGCCAACTAATGTTATTACAGCTGAGATCTTAAAGAAAAGACCTGGATCAATAACAACACCTGATGCACCTTCTAAGCCTACAGCTATTCCCCATGCCTGAATTGTTGCTAAAAAAACAGTACCATATCTAGTATATTGATTTATTTGTCTTCTTCCTTGTTCTCCGCCTTCTTTTTTCAAATAATTAAGCCTTGGA
>Ga0208410_1000248_pt1 | contig 32882 bp, 28 predicted proteins | sample ETN02SmetaG_3_FD_185787 | JGI IMG/M metagenome (GOLD analysis project Ga0208410, IMG submission 185787) | Marine microbial and viral communities from oxygen minimum zone, Eastern Pacific Ocean - ETNP2014F10-02SV257 (SPAdes) (version 2) | ecosystem: Environmental > Aquatic > Marine > Oceanic ... | reverse complement strand
GTACGACATTTTCCGATTCAAACTGAAGGCCGTTTGAATCAACTAGAGGAGAGCCGTCTTGAAACCGTTTCCACTTCGAGGACTGTTGGTCCCATAAATACTCGACAAGACGTCCACCAGTTTCCCAGCGCAATCCTAAAGTTGACACCGCATTAACTGGGAGCGACCCATAATCAAATATTGCAATAGGTGCTGAGGTTGGGACATCACCAATCAGATAAGCAGGGTTCAAAACACCGTCGTAGGGGGCGTCACCTCTCAATGGGTCACGAGAAAAAGCACCAGAGGAATTTATTTCTGCACTTTGTCTAATAAAAGTTCCACTTCGTGCCGCTTCTTCAACCTCTGCTCCCACTCCTTCGTTGCTGCCCCAATATGCAAAATGAGGGTTACTAAGGTTTCCAATAAGACTTATATCCGTAGATCGGGCTGATCTAACTGGAGCTATGCGGTCAGGCAGGGAACTCTGATATATGCCTAAGAATCTTGTTTTACCTGCTTCTATGAGAGTTTCATAAACTACGTCCGCTTCTGCAAGCCCTTCATGGGGAAGCGAATTTGAGTCATTGTTACCTATCTTGACTGTTAATGCGGGTCTAGGGACAATTCCGTCCGAAGCTGGCAAACCGGTCAAAGGGTGTCTAGGCCCAACCCATTCTTCAGGGTCAATTGTTGTTGTCGTTACAAGCGGTGTTTCAGAAGTAATTGTTGTCGCAGGAGTTGTACTCGTTGTCGATGAAAGCGCTGGTAGAGGAGATGTGGTGGTAGTAGTTTCGACAATAATTTTTTGGCTTCCAGCACATGAAACCAAAAAGAAGCCTGTAGCCGCTATGAGAGAAATTTTTGTTAATTTAAAATCCCTTTTGATTCTCATAACTCCTCCATTGCGGAAACTCTCTCTTCTGTAGATGGGTGCGTTTCTTCAGTATTGGAACCTTTTGGATCCATTAGCCATAAGTGTGAAGTTGATTTAGGTGTGTTTTCAATTTTGGTTCCTAAATTCTTAAGTGCTAGAAGGGATCCTTTAACTCCTGGCGGGTATCGAGTTAATTCTGCACCCTTTATATCTTCAAGTCTGACATCATTTTTATATTTCTTACTCCCAGTGAAAATACCAATCAAAGGAAACCTAAGAAAAAATGCTTCTACCGTCTTTTTTGATAGATCACCATCAAGACACTTTGCAATCAATTGAGCTAAAAGGCCTTCAATTTCAATGAGGTCTAATGAGTCGACCGCACCGGTAGTTAAAATTAATGCCTGTGATCGTTTGTCGGCGACTGCCGCCGCATTACCTTTGGGGCTTTCAATCACATAGATATCGGGCTTATCTAGCCCGTGATTTACACAAATTCCATCAAGCGCATTATGAATCCGTGGAAATTGTTTCTCGGTTGCGGGGGTACCGCCAAATGACCTAAGAACAACACCTGGTGCAATACGGGTCATGACGAAAATCAGTAAAGAGGAACTTATTAAAGCTAAAACCAAAGGCAAGACGAAAGAACTGTCTATAAGGAAAAAAATTGGTACCCAAACTAGAAGTGAAAGAAACAAAAATGTATGAAAAACTGGAGAACTTATATCTATAATCTTCATTTTTACCTAGTAGGTGTAGAAATAATTGTTTACCTCTGTTGTAGGCATATTAGGCATTTATTTGGGTGTACTGGGGTCATTAGCCAATATCGTTTCATAAGATTTCAGATAAGTCTCTGCCAAGTGTTTCATTGAAAAATTTTCTGCTCGCTTTATACCTCGATTAGACAGTCTTTCAGCTTGATCAGGATTCCTTAGAACCTTTTCAATAGCGCTAGCCAAAGCCTGTGAATCCCCAGCAGGCACCAAAAGTGCATCTTCACCACCACGGGCTACTTTTGCATAACCAGGAATTTCACTTGCGATAACCGGAGTTCCACAAGCCATTCCCTCCAACAGAACGACCCCAAAGGATTCCCCTCTCAAGGATGGTGCACAAAATATATCTGCCCCTTTCATACGTGACAGTTTCTCTTCTTCACTTATCCGACCCAGCCATTTAACTCTGTGATCTCCTGCTGATTGAGCTTTCAATTCAGCGGTATCGGGTCCGTCGCTTGCAATCCAAAGTTGAGTATCTGCTGGTAAAAAAGTCATCGCTTCGAGTAGAACCCCTAGACCTTTTCGAGGTTCATGTCTACCAACAAAAAATATTGTTGGATTTTCTTTTGGCCATGGAACTGCCGATTTGCATCTATCTGTTTCAACCCCATTGAATAAGATCTCATACTCTCCCCCTAGAGCCGAGTGAGCCATTTCCGCTGCATCTTCAGAAACAGCAACGGCATAATCTAGTCGGTTGCGTAACCATCTGACAGGACCTTTCAAAAGGTCATATGCCAGACTTTTGCCTGCGGCATGAAATGTTCCCAACATGGGACCCTGAGCTAGAAACAAAGATGTCAGAGTGGGTCCGGGGGCTAATGGCTCATGCAAATGGAGAATATCGAACTGTTCATCTCGTAATGCCCTGATAGTTCTCAACGCGCAAGGAACATCAGGAGCGATAGGGGCGACAGACCCATTTGCTGTTGTAGGTATGCTCATGCCAAGAGGCGTAACTCCTGTGTCAGGAGGTGGACCATCACACGGGCCAAGAACTCTGACAAAATGACCCAAACTTCTTAGCGTCTTCGCTAAGCCCAAAACTTGCCCTTGAACTCCTCCAGGAATCGTCAAACTGTAAGGACATACAAGACCAATACGCATACTAGATTCTACCCTTTTCCGACTGATAGTCAGAGGGCCAATTTGGTTGCATCAAATGCCACTGTTCCGGGGCTTTTCTGATCAGTAATTCCATCTCGTCTGCAATCATTTGTGTAATGCGTTTTACATCAGAACGAAATTGTCCTTTTCTTTCAAGAGAAATGGCTGGGCGTACAACTCCATGACAACCATTTTCCTTGTTGTATATCGCCACTGGCAGCAAGGTCGCACCTGTCCTTAAAGCAAGAGTTGCAGGACCTGCTGGTAATAACGTCTTTTCGCCAAAGAACTCGACTTCCACTGAAGATCCGCCAACATCGCGGTCTGAAACAAGAACAACCAGTTGTTTGTCCGAAATGGCTTTAAGAACTTGAGGGCCTGCATCTGAGCCTAAAGATATTATGTTCATGCCTAAAGCAGCCCGGCTGCGTTTGAACCATTCAAATAATTCAGGTGGTTCAAGTGGTTCCACAACAGCGCTTACTTGCACACCTTTAATTTTAGATATCCACTGACCACCCCAGTCCCATGCCCCCAAATGAGGTAAAACCAAGATGACACCTGAATCTTTCTTCAGAGCTGTTTCAATCAACTCCCACCCGTCATGAGAAAAAGTACTTTCTAAATCTTCCATACTCATATCAACAAGGCGGAAAGTGTTTACCCAGTAGTGTGCATATGACTCAAATGCTTTATATACGAACTCTTTTAATTCTTTCCTTGAAAGCTCAGAATCATTAAGCCGGTTAGCATTTCTAATTACTTGATCTCTACGTTTCTTATCAAGCCTTGCGAATAAATAACCTAAAAAAGATGCAATTCTTAATCCAAGTCTTTTCGGAAGCTTTCTCGAGACTAAAGCCGCCAGTTTGTAGCCGATAAGGGCCGAGGAGGCCAATTTTCACCCTTGACGCTGTGAAGATCGGCGCTCTGCAAGACGCTGACGGCGCTCTTTTCTGCGATCTAAACGGAGTTGACGTCTTCTATCTGAATTCTGACGAGTTGATGTCTCTCGCACAGCACTCGCTTGCTTCCATACTTTGACGAACCTTTGCAAGGCCGTAAAAGTGCTTAAGACCAGCATGATCCACAAAATGACAATTAGGGCTTCTGAAAAAAGCAAGCCGATTGCCAGAACAATGAATCTTTCTGCTCGCTCCATAAGACCGCCTTTAGCCTCAAGACCCAAAGATTCAGCTTTAGCTCTCTGATAAGAGATCAGAAGACTCACGAACATCACCGAAATCGGGAGCATCACCGTATACCCAGGCCTATCACCGATCAAAAACCACGCAATTCCTCCCAGCAAAAGAGCATCTGTTAGACGGTCAGAAACTGAATCAAAGAAAGCACCTCTTAAAGAAGCAGCTCCTGATGCTTTTGCCACAGGGCCATCAAGTGCATCAGAAATACCTGTCATCACAAGAAGAAAAAAACCCAATCGCAAAGAACCAAATGCAACAGAAATGCAAGCGGCTACAGCCATGAGTATTCCACTAACTGTTACTACATCAGCCGTGATACCGGCTTTATGTAAGTTTTTTCCAATCGGGCTTAAGCCTCTATCGACTATGTTGCGCCAATTTCCATCTAACAATTTTTTCCACCCCGAATCACTTCGAATAAATAGAATGTTTGGACAGAGTTCATTTTAGGAGAGAACAAAGAAAAAGAAGTAGACGGTCTTAAATTCATGAAATGACTAAGGAACTACTTCTACTCTTCTTGCCAAGTCTCAGGATTTTTCTCAAAATGACTTTCTATTAATAATCCACTCACAGCGTCAATCATCACCAAACCTCTTTGGGTCGGTGGTGATTCACTAGAGTACAAAAGAATTCGCCATGCAGGTCGACTCCTGATTCCTCGCCAAACCATTTGAGCTGAAGCGTGACCGACCGGAAAACCTGCAGTTTTTGCAGCTTCCACCAAAGCATCCGTTTCATCAATAGAAAGTTTCCACCCACCCTGCAGATGATAAATGCCGACTAAAGCCAAAGTAATTGCCGCAGCTATGTAACCCCAGTTGGTGAAAGGGGACGAATCAAAAAATATTGCAAATAAGAAAAAAACTATTGAAAAAAACAGATACAAAAAACCTGGTATACGGCGGCGACTATTGTCCGGAAACTGGTATGGACCTACAAAACCATGAACGTCAAGGTCCTCAGGAAGTGCATCAGTTACTTCTTCATCCTTAATTTCTCCATTCATCATTCGACTCTAACCTTTTTGCTCATGACCTAGAAAAGAAATTACTTTCGATGCTGACTCTTTGGGGTCATCTAAACCATTAATAATTAGTTCCGTTGACTCTTTAAATGGTTGTACAAATTTCTTATGCATTGGCAGTACCGAGGCTTTGAACTGTTTTCTTACACTTTCTTCAGTCCTGCCCCTTTCGCTCATATCTCTAACTATTCTTCTTTTCAGTCTTGTTTCGTCAGGAGTGTCAATAAAAATCTCGTAAGTCAAACGCTCTCTAATTTCCGTAAAAGCCAATATTAAAATTCCATCGACTATAACGAATTCTTTAGATTCTATTTTTTCTGTTTGTTCCATACGAGTGTGGGTTGCGAAATCATAAATTGGGGCTTTTATCGAATGACCCTTGCTCAACAGGTCTAAATGTTCAATAAACAAATCATGATCTAGCGAGTCTGGGTGGTCATAATTAACCAAAGCTCTCTGTTCTACATCTAAATGTCCTTGGTCACGGTAATACCGATCAAACTGCAGAACTGAGACTCTCCCGTGAAGGTCTTTTAACAATAGGTCAGCAACGGTAGTTTTACCTGAAGCTGCACCTCCTGTAATCCCTAATAGCTTTACTTTCATTGATCTAAACGTTTCTGAAAATTTTTGACAATTCGATCAGTATTTGTAATGTTGAGGCTTATAAGGGCCACTAACTGAGATTCCAAGATAATCAGCTTGATTCTCGGTCAATTCTGTCAATCTGACACCAAGGGAATCGAGATGAAGGCGAGCAACTTTTTCATCAAGTTCTTTGTCGAGAGTAAATACACCCAGCGCAAATTCTTCCGCTTTATCATGAAGTTCCATTTGAGCTAGGACTTGATTTGAGAAACTTGCTGACATTACAAAACTTGGATGCCCTGTCGCATTCCCTAGATTAAGCAAACGTCCTTCAGATAGAAGTATTACCGAATGCCCATCTGGGAAAACAAACTCGTCTACCTGTGGTTTGATCGTGATTTGTTTAACATCTGACATTTTTTGTAAACCAGCCATATCTATTTCATTATCAAAATGCCCTATGTTGCCGACGATTGCCTGATGCTTCATGAGGCCCATATGTTCAGCTGTAATAACCCCATGGCATCCTGTAGCTGTAATGAATATGTCCGCTTCGCTAACAACTTGTTCCAAGGTGTTCACTTCATAACCTTGCATAGCTGCTTGAAGAGCACATATGGGATCTATCTCTGTGACAATCACACGCGCCCCTTGACCTCTTAACGACTCTGCGCACCCCTTACCAACATCTCCAAAACCGCAAACAACCGCTGTTTTACCTCCGATCATCACGTCGGTCGCACGGTTGATTCCATCGATAAGGGAATGCCTGCATCCGTATAAATTGTCAAACTTCGATTTTGTAACTGAGTCATTTACATTGATCGCTGGAAATAAGAGTTCTCCAGATTCTTGCATTTGGTAAAGGCGCTTTACACCTGTTGTAGTTTCCTCTGAAACACCTTTTATCTGGCCGGAAATTTTTGTCCACCTTTCAGGATCATCATCCAAAGACTTTTTCAATGTTTCTAAAAAAACTGTCCATTCTTCGGAATCATCCTCCTGAGCTTCAGGAACCTCGCCGTTTTGTTCGTATTCTCTACCCTTATGCACTAACAGAGTCGCGTCTCCTCCATCATCAAGAATAAGGTTTGGCCCTTCTCCCTGCCATTCAAATATTTTTTGTGTAGCCCACCAGTATTCTTCGAGAGTTTCGCCTTTCCATGCAAAAACAGGGACGCCTTTCGGATCTTCTGGATTTCCATCCGGCCCACAAACTACTGCCGCTGCTGCATGATCTTGAGTTGAGAAAATATTGCAACTCGCCCAACGAACTTCCGCTCCCAAAGCCACAAGGGTTTCGATCAGCACAGCCGTTTGAACAGTCATATGCAAAGAACCTGCAATGCGTGCTCCCGACAAGGGTTGATCATCGAAATATTCAGCTCTTAAAGACATCAAACCTGGCATCTCATGTTCAGCTAGTCGGATTTCTTTCCGACCGAATTCATTGAGATTTATATCAGCAATTTTATAATCGTTTTCGTAAGACATATGTAGTTAACGATATCGGGTGACACCTAATAGGAGTAGGGTTCTCCCCTAACTAGAAAAACGCTTCCCTCAGTATCAATTGTGTAATTCAAATCTTCCTCTTGGATCAAGAAGGCCTCTCCTGGTTTTAATTGTGTTTCTTCTCCATATTCGACTTTAGACATTCCATTTGTAGCCAAGATTAAATCAACACTCCTCGAGTCATTTACCTCTATTTTTGTATCTTCTATTCTTCTGACTATCAGATCGTCAACTGGTCCTGTGTATTGGTGATCTGTTGCATCAGCATGTTGAACTTGAGGTATTTCGGCGTTGACGTCCAGAATGGAAAGGAACTCTTTTTTGTCTATATGTTTTTTTGTTAAACCAGACCTGACCACATTGTCTCCCGGTTCCATAACTTCAACTGCCATACCTTGAACATAAATGTGAGCAACCCCGGGTTCAATATGTATGGCATCTCCAGGATCCAATTCGTAATAATTCATCAAAGGCAAAACCATTATGGATGAATCTGTTTTGTGTATTTTTGAAATCTTGACAATTTCTTCAGCTGTTTTCCCCCAACTCTCCCCCAAGTCGGTGTTGCAAAGATTAATCAAACTTTCAATTTCTTGATTCAATTCTTTGGACAAGAGATCAGAGATAACTTTCCTCCAACCCTTTTCACCATCTGTTAATAGGGGAGAAAAAATTTCTCTAGGTAGGTCAAATACTTCTATTGCTTCAATTGCGGAATCTATTTTACGCAACCCGCAAAATGCTTTGAATGGAGTTAGTGCACAAACCAATTCCGACTTGGCCTTTTTGTCGCGGTATAGCCGCCTGGGGTCATCTTGTTTTACCCCTCTCGCTTCTTCAATTTCAAATCCCTTGACCGCCTGTTCGGGATTTGGATGCAGCTGGAGAGATAAGGGTTTTTGTATAGCGAGGATTTTCACCAGCCAAGGTAAATTGTTTTCAGATCCAAACCAAAGCTCTGCTTCTGGTTCTCCGCTAGGGGGAATTCCCCTTAATTCTGCAATCGATGTTTTAGATCCCCAGTCATAATGTTTAAGGGTTCCTTCTAAAAGAGGCATCGTATTTAATTAGATTTCAAAAGTAAATGAGATTCCATCTGACTCGACTTTTTCAATGATCCTTTTGTGCTCATTGTCGTCAACTTCGTCTGCTTCGTCTATAAGCATGATAGGAATGTCGTCTTCTATTCGGTAAACCCTTCTTAATCTTGGATTATAAAGAGAGTTCTCATCTCCTAAATAAAATAGCGGACCCTTGTCTTCAGGGCAGGCCAAAATCTCTAACAACATGGGGTCGAGGGGCATACTTTCTCCTAACTACTTGTGTTAAGGCTATTGGGACAAGAGGGTTCTAACCTCTTCTATTGCTTGTTCACATATTTTATTATCATTTGCTTCAATATTTAGTCTAAGAAGAGGCTCGGTATTCGACGGTCTCAGATTGAACCACCAGTCGCCTAGATCGACCGTAAGTCCATCTAACCAGTCGACTATAGAGGTCTTGTAATGTTCTGCGATTTGATTTATAGAGGTGTCTACATCAGAAACTGAAAAATTCAATTCACCAGAACTTTCATATTTGCTGAATGGTTCTAACAATTCGCTCAACTTTCCTTGATGCTGAGATAAAGCTTTCAATACCACTAAAGCTGCTATCACTCCCGAATCGGCTCTGTAATTTTCTCGGAAGTAGTAGTGACCTGAATGTTCTCCAGCAAATATGGCATTGTTTTTTTCCATTAGTTGCTTAATAAATGAATGACCGACACGACTTCGTATACCTTTACCGCCATGCGCACTAATTACTTCTGGCACAACTTTCGAACAAATAAGATTATAAATAACTGACTCGCCTGGTTTTTCATTAAGAATCTGATCAGCGATAAGTGCTGTAGTAAGAGATCCTGAGACAGGGTTTCCTTTCTCGTCGAGTAAAAAAACTCGATCGGCATCACCATCAAAGGCAAGACCTATGTCGGCTTTCACCTCAATTACTCTTTTTCGTAAATACTCTTGATTTTCTTGTTGCAGAGGGTCAGCTGGATGATTCGGGAAACTTCCATCCAGTTCAGGAAAGAGAATCTCTAGCTCAAAAGGCAGTTTGTTAAAAACTGGTGGAAGGATTAATCCTCCCATACCGTTCGCTGTATCAGCTACTACTTTTAGTTCTCTCAAATTCGATGTATCAATGATCGAACAGGCATGAGCGGCGAAATCTTTCAAGATATCGATTGTTTCAATACTCCCAGTTGCTGCCTGTCTTTGAGGGTTACTGTTGACTATTTGCAATATTTCTTTCAACCCTGAATCCTGCCCAACTGGTCGAGCTTGGTTCATGCAAATTTTCAAACCGTTGTATTCTGATGGATTATGACTAGCGGTCACCATGGCTGCTGGAGAGTCAAAGTGACCAGAAGCGAAATAACACATATCTGTTGAAGCAAGCCCTATATCAACAATGTTCAGACCCTGATCCATCACTCCGGCAGCAAAAGCTTCCGCCAATGCTTCACTACTATTTCTCATGTCCCTTCCGACAATTACTGAAGCGTTTCTATGTGTTTTATTTTTAATGAAAATTGAAAAAGCTCTCCCTATGTTCCTAAAAAGTTCTTCATTCACCTCTTCAGGAAAAATTCCACGTATGTCATAGGCTTTGAAGACAGTCTCTGCTTTTGCCATTGCGTTAACTTCCTTTTCTAATGACTGGAACTCGAAATTTGAGCTATTCCACTTTCTGGATAAGCGCCTCTTCTGGCCCTCTGTCGGATTCTTATTAGATCCAACAGCAAGAATAGTCCATCACGAAATGCGCTCACTGAAGATCTTTGTGAGTTTTCTACTTCAACAGGGACTTCCATTAAGCTCAAGTTCCATCTTTCCGCTAGGTGAAATAATTCGACATCAAAAGAGAAACCATCAAGTGTTCCTGCGGCAAATAATGACTTAGCGACTTGGGACTTAAATGCCTTGAGTCCACACTGGGTGTCTCTGTAATGACCGAGCAGGAGTCCAGTGGTAGCTATGTTTATCAACCTTCCACCTATCTCACGGAATTTTCCTGCCCTTACTAAATTTTTTGTTTCAATATGTTGACGACTCCCTACAACCATGTCAAAGCCTGACTCCACCAGAGTTGCAAGTTTCAAAACTTGACTGGGGTTATATGCAAGATCAGCGTCTGTAAAAGCAATAACTGAACCGTTCGCTTCTTGCACGCCGGCACGAATTGCCGCTCCTTTACCCTTGTTGTATTCGAGTCTTATTACTAAATCCGCTCCTGCATTTCTGGCTGTTTCAGATGTGGCATCCGTGGAGCCGTCATCTACAACAATGACTTCCATGTCATCACTTTTTTGCAACAACGATCTCAAATCTGAATTGATAGTAGATAAAGTTTCGGCAATTCTGTCAGCTTCTTCGAATGTTGGGATAATAAGACTGATACGAGGTGTGCTATAAATCAAATTTTCAGCATTTGGTTTCATCTGTTGGTTTCTAAATTCACGGAAAAGCACAAATCTGTATGAGATGCCTCTTGCTACAGCTGCTCCGAAAACAGCCGTAATCTTTGCCGTAAAACATGCCTTCCAGTTTTCACCTGGGTCTAGTGAAATGAGAATTATCAAATCTATAACTGCAGCTATGAGGACTACAGCAACGAAAACTTTTACGTTTCTAATCCAACGTGCATGAGGATCATTTTTCAGAGTGATCTTTTCATGCAATGTCCTTGCAGCTATTGCCGCAAAAGTTAGAGCAAACACATCTGCTATTACAATTGGTAGCCCGATTCGCATTAGCAGAACCGCTATACCGACATCAATGAAAGTCGCTGTTAAGCCAACAAAAGCGAAGCGTCTTAACCAGATATTCATAATTGGACTTCTTTATGAGTCAGCTCAGAGGTTTCTTTTCGGCTTTCTCCATATTCGCTCTTAGACCATTTGTTTAATATTTTGTCTATGTCTGGAAGAATCGAGTCTGAGTCAAACCATGAAGAGGAGAAGTCTAAGGAATTTGGTTTACGACCTACGAAAGCTAGAGAAACCAAACCGGTCAAAGTTAAAAGAACCGATATGATTTCGACTGAGCTTCTGCCGTACTCCAAAGCAACTTCTTTCTCCGTTGGGACTACAACCATGAGATTCGGCGTTGCTCTCCAAGGGCCTTCAGCTCCTTTAGCTTTCCAATTGGGGAAATAAGAAGTCTTCACGATTACCGGCACCCCTATTTTGTCTACTTCGAATTCTATGCGATCAGTGTCACCATTGATTTCAGAGACCTTGACCTTAGGCAATTCAATTCTCTCCGGTTCTCTCTCTAGATCCACATGTTGCCAATGCTTCATCCCTCCTATTGTTCTAACAACTGCTTGTGAACCCTCTTGGAAAACTTCAACAGATGGGTTCAACCATTCTGAATGCTCTAAATCATCGAAAATCGCTGGTTCGAAATCCAAGTTGGTTACTAGTTCAGAATTACTTACTTTGAAAATAGTCCAAGGGCCGCTTTTTGCTATTTCAGTTAGGGACGGGTGTTGTTGGGCTTGACCAGTTGAAACTTGCGAAGAGGACGCATAATACTTAACTCCAAATTGTTGAAGGTGATCGATTCCTGCATTGATGTCAAAAGACCTGTATGGAAGGTCTCGTTGTGCTCTTGATGGAGCGGTTGAAAGTTCGGATTGAATAAGAAAGTGGAAAGGTGTAGTTGTGGATGACTCGAAATACAAACCTTCCATAGAACCAACACAACCATCTGTCCAATGTGGTATCAGCATGGGTGCCATGGGTGTTCCATATCTGGTCAATTCACTCGAATATTCCCACATCAAACGACCGCACCCATGCTCTCTGGCTTGGTCATCCATCGTGATTACAAAATCTACTAATTCTTCCCAGCCTCCACCTGTTGAATCTCCAGTCCGAGCTTCGTAGCCCTCGAAATTCCACAAGGCCCAGGAACGACCTATGTTCAGGTCCTCAGTTTCATAGCCCATCCACTGGTAAGCATTTCCTTGCATCTTCCCTCCTGGTAAAACTCTTAGAGGGACAGCTAAATAGAATATAAAAAGTACTACGACTAAAAATCCAATACTTGCGGAGACTAAATCTCCAATTCTCTCTTTTCCGTCAGCTGCTTTTCTAACCAACAAACCTAAAATGCGTATAATTTCTGCAATTGCCATGGCTGCCAAAAGGTAAACGCTTAAATAATAAGCAGGCAGAAGTCTTCCGTTGTACAAACGACCTTCAGGTAAATAAATAAAAGCTAGAGCTAAAGCTAAAGCTGAGATTGCCAAAACAACTCCGAGGCGGCGTCTGAACATAAGGGAAAGAACTGCTCCTACTCCAGCTAGGACGATTGCCAACTGAAGTGGCGGGTCGTTTGTGAGAAAATCTGCTGCAAGCTGGTCGCGGCTCCAAAGGTAGGAAGTATATGAAGTCAGCTTTTCCCATCCCATGTCATTCAAATAAGACCTATGCCACCAAAAAGGGATTACCCAAAAAGCGGACAGTAAACCTGAGAGTAAACCGACTTCAGTGATCCATCGGATTGAAGCTTTACTCAGACGAGTTGCTACTGCAACAAACGACACTAGCAGTGCGAAGAAAACTACTAATAAATGACATAATCCAGTCAATGCCAAAAATAATGCTGCGAGTGCTCTCTTCTCTCCTGTTTCTACACCTTTAATGAGTAAACCGATGTATATGAGACAACTTGTAATTGCAAGTGTAAAAGCGAACTCACCTGCCATTGTTGACATCAAATTACCGCCCATGATGTTGAAAGACCGGTCAAAGATGAACGCTAAGGTTGAAACTCCTAATAACGCTGGTGCTGGTTCAGGCAAGCTTGCCAACCGTCCCATTTTCCAACCAGCGAAAGGCATGAGTACTAACCCGACCGCTACAACCAATTTGAATGCCAAACCGTAGTGAAAAGGAATGATTAGAAGAAGCAAGCAAATAGCCGAGAAAAGACCGGTTTTCCAATGTTTAGGTTTTTGTGTGATCAACTTGAAAACCGCAAAAGAGATCAAGCCTATTAACAAAATCAAAAAAGGTGTAACCAATCCCGTGTTCAATACAACAATGAACAACATTGGAACAACCATGTAGAAGTGGTAAGCAGGGAATCCTGCATACCAATCAGGAGCCCATCCTGAAAGTCGCAGATTCGGAATTAATTCATCTCGTAGAAAAGCGGGCCCCCAGACATGAGCCCCCAAGTCTCCTCCTGTTGGGGTGGAAAGTTTAAATAGAACACCTTCTGGGTTGAGGATCCATAAAACAAAGAAACAAGAGAGAGAAACTGAGAAGGCCGACATCCAAGATAAAAAGTTGACCTCAACCAACTTGCCCAATAATTTGTTTTTAAAATTTGAATTGGAAGAACTGGTTGTTTTGAAAACAGTTCTGAAATCTGTTTTATCCATTTTTATACTTCAACCTTGCAATAGAAGCGCTATTACTGTAGTGGCATTAAAGCCAACGTGTGCCCAAACTGCTCTACCTAAGCGATCATACTTCTTCACTAAATAACCAGCCACGAGGCCAAATAAGAACAAGGCCGGAAATTGTATTAGTTGCAAATGAGCAATTGCGAAAAACAACGACGAGAGCACTAATGCTAAACGACTACTCATTTTTTTCTCAAAAGCTTTTAAAGTCAGCCCCCTGAAAAATAACTCTTCAACTAATGGAGCTCCGACAACAACAACTAAAAACAACAGAAAAACTCCAAAGCCTGTTGCCTTGTCAACTAACTCCCTAGCCGGCTCAGATACATCAAGATCTTCAAAAAGCAGCATCAAAGGCAAATAGATTAAGCCTCCTACTATTTGCGTTCCAAGCCCGATAAGAAGCCCTGAAAGAACGTCATCTTTTTGAAATCGCCAACCGAAACTCTTCCAAGAAACACCTTTAGAAAAGTGCAACCACACGGGGATACCAAGAGTTCCGACCCATAAAGCAGCTTGCAAAATTGCAGTTACATCCAAAGAAGGGTTATCTAAATCAATATCGCTATCTACAGCTTCGATCGCTATAAACACCAATATCACTGAAATCTGTCCGAGCAGCCAACCAAAAATTACATGGCGTACTCCCCAAGGCTGTTCTATAGGGGTTTGAGCAAAATCTTCTTGTCCCATCTTTTGATCTTAATGACCGTCATCGCTGACTTAACCACTTATGTGAAGTAGAACCTGGAAAATAGCCCGTACCATGTAAGTATGAGCAAATCTTCAGAACCAATCTCAAATGAGAGCGATCCTAGCGATGAACCTAAGCGATCAGGATTGTCGCGTTGGTTTCCTTGGCTGGTTTTAGGCGCATTAGCATCTTTTATACTCCTGCCTAATATTTTGCCCGGAAACGAAATTGAAGAGATTCCATACGATCGATTTCTAGCAAAAGTTACGGATGGAGATATTTCTAAAGTTGAAATAGATAACAGAACGGGACAAATTAATTTCGAATCTGAAACTGGATTGGAACAAAAAACAACTGGGCCGATTGAACTGTCTGACGAAGACAGGAGGCTGTTGGCTGAAAGTGATGCGTCTATAAAATTCAGCACCCCTCAGCCAGGCTTCTTTCAAACCTGGCTACCTCTCCTCCTTCCAGTAGGTTTGATAATACTTTTCTTCTGGTGGATCAATAAAAGAGCTCAAGGTCAAATGACAGGAATGATGTCTATCGGACGCTCCAAAGCGAAGCTTTATTCAACTGAAAGACCAGGCACTACTTTTGATGACGTTGCCGGTTACGCAGGCGTTAAACAAGAAATTCGTGAAATAGTTGATTTTTTGACCGAATCAAAAAAATTCGCTGAGATAGGAGCGAAAGTACCCAAAGGTGTTCTTCTAGTAGGTCCTCCAGGAACTGGTAAAACACTGATTGCTCGTGCAGTAGCAGGAGAGGCAGGCGTCCCGTTTCTTTCGGTGACTGGCTCTGATTTTATGGAAATGTTTGTCGGCGTGGGAGCAAGTAGAGTACGTGACCTTTTCCAATCTGCAAGAAAATTAGGGAGTGCAATAATTTTTATTGACGAGGTTGACTCTGTTGGCCGCAAGCGTGGTGCAGGACTCGGAGGCGGTCATGATGAACGCGAACAGACATTAAACCAAATGCTTTCAGAAATGGATGGCTTCGAGGGCAGTGAGGGCATAGTAATGATGGCTGCTACAAATAGACCTGACATCTTAGATCCTGCTTTACTGCGACCGGGAAGATTTGACCGACAGATAGTGGTTCCTCTACCTGAACTAGAAGATCGGAATGAGATTCTCAAAGTTCATGTGAAAGGAAAACAAATTTCTGATGATGTGGATTTAAATGTTGTTGCCCGTGGAACACCCGGTATGAGTGGTGCAGACCTAGCCAATCTAATTAACGAAGCTGCACTCACAGCTGTTAGAGACAACTCTGACTCTGTCAGAGCTGAAGACCTTGAAACAGCAAGAGACCGAATTCTGATGGGTCAAAAACGTGACTCATTAGCACTTACAAGCGATGAGAAAGAAGCAATTGCCTATCACGAAGCAGGTCACGCTCTATGCGCTGCACTACTACCTAACACCGACCCTCTACACAAAGTCACAATAATTCCCAGCGGAATGGCTCTTGGGGTGACCATGCAGCTACCTGAAGAAGAGAAGCATATTTACAGACAAAACTATATAGAAGATTCCCTGACAGTTCGTATGGGTGGAAGAGTCGCAGAAGAAATAGTTTTCGGAGTTGCTTCCACAGGCGCCAACAACGATCTAGTGGGAGCTACCGAACTAGCTAAGAAAATGGTCCGCGAATGGGGAATGTCAGATGAGGTAGGACCAATGGCATGGGGGAACCAGAGTCAGGTGTTCCTAGGAGATGACTTAATGGCAGGTCGTGAATATAGCGACGAAACAGCTCGAATTATTGACGGAGAAGTTCAAAAAATACTTGTAAAGCAGGAAGATGCATGTCGTAAATTGCTCGACGAGAATAGAAACGCTCTTGACTTGATTGCAAGAGCTTTACTTGAACATGAAACCATCAGTGGAGATGAAGTTACCAGACTCATTCAAGCCGCAAATGGAGACTCAAAGACCGAGAGCATCGAGGATCCAGCCACAGTAGATTAATCAACGATGTCACGACTGCTCGTCTTAATAATACTTTCTTGTGCAGCTTCCCTCATTGCTATTTTATTAAGGAAATTTAACTATAGAAATTTCGTGACAAGCGGTTGGTCAATTCCAGGACACTTAGTTAGAGAGGATTTTGGATTTCTCAATGACCCATGGCTTGTAGTGATTTTTTCATCCGAGTCTTGTGAAACATGCAAACCTGTAGTAGCTGAAGGAATGAAACTCGCTTCATTAGGAATTGCTGTTCAAGAGGTAGCCGCAGAAACAAATAAAGGCTTACACGAAAAATATGACATAGACGCTGTTCCGATGCTTTTACTGGTCGACAAATTTGGAGTAGTTAGATCCAGTCACCTCGGACCTATCAACTTTGATGAAGTTAAAAAGTCAATTGAAACCGTTATTTTTGAGAATAAGGAAACTAATTAAGGCACTGGAGTCTCTGAAGTTTTAGAAACAGCTACGGCATTTTCAAAATAAAACCCAGAAGAATTAAGACCTACCACCCCAACTAGTATTGGTGAGGTTGAACCAATATCTAAAGTTTTGATGGAACTATCCGTTATAGGAAACGAAACACTCTCTAAAGCATCTAGTTCGATTCGACCAGGAACTTCCGAAGGTAAAGAAAAATCTTGGTTAGAAAATTCAACAGAAGCTATAGTTTTCGAATTGGGATTGAAAACAGACAAGTAACCACTTTCAAAAGAACTGCTTTCAAATAACAACTTCCAATTTCGTGCAGCTAAATCAACTCCATTTTGAGTAGTTAGCCCAAGATCTGATGACTCTCCATCCGGGCTTTTACCTTTCCATGAAATGAACGATGCTGCTATAGGTTCCCCATCAAAAGATTTAACCTCCACACCATAAGTATCATTTTCACTCTCGAACGCTTCTAATTCCAAAACTTGACGTTGAAGAGCTCTTAACTCTAATTTTTTTGGTTCCAAGTTCTGAACGCCTGTACCAAAGAAACTGATTTCTACTTCCACGAGTTCATTGTTCGGATTTAAAATCGAGATGATTTCAGTTCCTTCTGAACCCTGTTCATAACCATTAAGAAAAACTCTTCCGGCTGCCCTATTTGAACCATAAGCAAAATCTAAACCTTTCCGAGTGTCATCTTCTGCTATCTGCATTCGAGCGACAACAAGTTGACCTACCCTGACATCAACTGTCGCTGAGACAACAGATGAATCCGGTATTCGCGTAGTGATATCAAAAATCACTAGTGAACGACTTGGAATTACAACACCTTGGGAGTCTAAAGTTTCACGACGCCCAACGTCACCAACGAAATGCAGATCTGCAACTGCAGGCGCCTGAAAAGGGTTGTAAAAAAGTAAAGATGCTTCGCTACTTGGTCGTAAAGTCGAAGACCAAGGCAAATACCATTGATCAGATGTGGTAGTTACACAAGGTTCTGAATCTATTCCATTACCGGTTATATCCTGTTTGACGAGTACCTCACCACTGGGAATTTCAATTGTAACGGCAGCCCATTTTGCACCCGGAAGAGACTGTTCAGGTTTGATGTCAAAACTTTGTCCAGATTCTATGAGAATCTCTCTTTCTATGTCATTTCCCAAATCATCTGCAATGGTGACACGACCAAAAGTGTCAGTGTTTGAGAAACTTGTGAGGGTTATTTTCCTTTCACTGATCCCGTCTAGTTCTCCGGTGGGCCCCACACAAAACCAAAGGTCACCTGATTCTCCGACCGTTGAAACCTCTACTGGATAAACAGGCAATGGAATACCTTCAATGCCCTCATCTCTTTCAATTGAAAAAACAAAAACAGAGGCTAAAAGGACACTCACCAGGAGAAAAGTAGGTAATCGAAAGACTTTCATAGCTCAGCCTTATCTAGCCGCAATCGAGACCAGTTAGTAACCAAAAAAATGATAATCAACAGTGCGATTTGTAACCGATGCCTGGCTTTCGAAGCTGATCCATCCAACTGAAGTAGAGAAGCACTTTCAGAAGCAACTCTTACTGACCTTCTAGTTGGTAGCCCTCCTTCATCTCCTGCTCTCAATATAGGAGTTTCACTACCATTGTTATAAATTCTCCAACTTCCTGCTGGTTCCAACATCCAACGAAATGCACCGTCAGCACCACTAACTACCAAATAGTCGCTCCAATTTATTCTTGATACTTCTGCTGGTACAACTTTTCTATTGCTATCTCTTACAACTGCATGAACAGCCTCATGGGCTGTATTTTCAAAAATTGTCACTGCACTATTTAGTCCTTCAGTGCGCGCAAGGTCTAATTGTCTAGTAAGAGCCGCTTCGTAAAAACTGGGTAAATCAAATCTTCTTTCCTGATATGGGACTGGAGCTACACCTTCCACAAGAACTAAATGTTTTACTCCCCATTTACCTAAGGTCTCTCCAAGACGATTCGTATCCCCTGCTATAGCCTTTGCTATTCCTTTACGAATCTCTAAAGCACCTTTATTCTCGCCAAGTTGATACGGCCATTGATCGGTAATATCTGGAAGTCCGTCAGTAATAGCCAGTCCAACATCTTCTGTGAATACTGATGATGTAGCAGGCAATATAGAAGGCTCTCCTATCCAGACAATCCGATTCTCTCCCCCTCTGCTAGGTTCACCCTTTGCGGGACTCTGATCTACAACAAAGGATAAAACCGAAGAAAGTTCTTTTCGCGGCGCTCCCCAAGAACCATCTAAAGACCCTGAAAGAACAGGTATAGCACTCACCCCTAATGCCAATGCAGCAACACCGATTGAAATTTTACGTAAATAAATTTTTTTCGGTGTCGGATTTGTTAAATCACTACCTATACCCGCTGCTGCTATTGCCGATGCCCAAGCCAATCCAACTGCTAAGGGAACAAAAAGAGTTTCTTCTTCCGGTGTTCTCCCGACCCACCACCCTTGATCGGCGAACCATACGGAACAAAAACCGACAATAATAATGAACCAAGATCGGACACCAAGAAAAAGATGCCTTCCTGTCCCGACCATCAATGCAAATGCTGCAACTATAAAAAGTAGCCAGGTGAACGAACTATTCGAAAAGCTACCAGTGTCTAAATTGAAAACTCCTGAAGGTCCTAGTGAACCTTTTTTCCAGGCTTCAAATCCAATTAGTGAACTTGCTGATCGTCCAGTTGAGATATCAATTATTAGCGGAAAGTGCAGTAACGAAGCTACACCTATGGATAAGCAAAATGACTTTAAGAGCCTACTTATTCCGCTTGTTGTGCCTGACAGGAGGCTGCCGGCAAAAAGACCTATGAATATAATAAAAGCTGGTATCAAAAAGACTGGGTCGAAGGCTATTCCTAAAGCAAGAGTCAATCCTGTAAGCAACCCATCTGTTAATTGTGTTCGCTCTTTTACTCCTGGCCCTGGCTGACCCCCAATTGAACCATAAGGAGAAACACCTTGGGAAACAGCCATCCTTTTAGCCAACCATGGCAACAAAGCATATATAGCTAAGGGTGTCAGTCTGCCTTCCTTTAAAGCATCGTATGGCAAAGGAATCGAAAGGTATACAAGAAATGCAACAGCTCGTGACCTGCCACCGCCAATTGGTCTCACTAGCCTCCAGACACCAATTGCACCAATAGGAATAGCGGCAACAACCATCCAAGACCATAAGAGTTGGTCATCTCCGGGAAGTATCGCTAATAGGACGCCCAGCACAGGCAACCCATCCGGCCCTATTGCATCCATGCCGGTAGCTGTTGAACGCCATCCATGCCACCATGATCTGAAAAGGTCTAAAGGGTCATCTGGCAACAACTGAAATCGACCAATTGCAGGCAAACCCTCAGTAAGCAGATGACGAGACCCGAAACCTAAAACTACTGCTGCAACCAAAAGAGCAATGCCACCTGGTCCTAAAAGTGCCGCCCATAACTGATGGAACCTAATTCGGGTTAATGCCTCAGGACCAGTTCCTGAAGGCGCATGGCCAATTACTGCACGCCTAAAAGAATGCTGTTGAGGTTCCAAGGAACTCGCATGCCTTGCATTAATGGCATAACTACTTCTGGTCCTACCTCTAATAGAATTTAGAGATTTTAAACGTTTAAGATTCCACCCCACCGAAGACAAGTGACCCCACGTAAGAGCAAACCTTCCGGTCACCAAGCCGTATACAACTCCCGAAACCATGATGAGGATAGATTCAAAAATGTTACGGATTAGAGAGACTCCAAAATTGCTAGCGAGCGCCATTCTCAATCTGTGTCTGGGTCGCAGAACATCAATATTACTCTTTACAAATTTTGGCTGAATTTGGATTCGAGTAGCTACCGAATTAGAAGCTAAAACTACTTTTGCTCCTACCAAATGAGAACGTAAACAGATTTCGACGTTATTATCTGGTGAATTTACTTCTGTGTCATAGCCCTCAATCGCTCTGAACAAATCAGTTCTAATTAACATTGCCGATTCTGGTGCAGCGGAAATATTTTTCCCATCATGCTGCCCTTGGTCATTCTCACCTTTTTCAGATCTCCCGACCGGAGAATAAAAATTGTCTATTACCGAACCCATGTCTTCAAGCTGGCTTGGATTTTCTCCATCTAATACTTTTGGCCCTACTATCCCCGCATTGCTCCCAACTGCCAATTCGACCATACGCCTCACACAAGTCGCATCAAGAATAAGGTCATCTTTGAGAAACAAAAAAAAGTTGTCTCTAGAATCAGTCAACTCATTTCGCAAAACCAGATTCGCCAATTTTGCGTAATTAACCTTGTCTGTCGTCCTTATGATTTTCGAAGTGGGAAGAACTCTTTTGACCAGATCTTCAATATCTGAAGTTGTTTTTTCATTACCTCTTAGAAGCAGCAAAAATTCTAGTTTCTTATGGTCTTGAGCTGCTAATCCATCAAGAACTTCCGGCAACCAGAGAGTGTTTTCGTCAGCAACAAGGACGGCTTTCACCATTGGTTCTAAAGCACTACCTTGGTTTCCTTTTTCGTTATTTTCCACGTTAAACAAACCATAGTTCTGCCGAAGGGTTGTTACTTGCCTATGTGCCTCTAAGGTTCGATATTAAGGAAGAATGAGGGCAACTTAAACCTATGAAAGTACTAGTTACAGGGTCAGCGGGTTTCGTGGGCCGGCACTTAATTAAACATTTAGAAGATCACGGTGACGAAGTCTCTGGAACAGACATTTCTTCCGGAGGTCCTGATTTACTCGATTCAAAAAGTTTTACAAGCCTGTTTAAACAAATTAAACCAGAAGTTGTATTTCACCTTGCCGGACAAGCAGATGTCGCAGACTCTTGGAAAGACCCGTCCAAAACTTTTAAAAGTAATGTTGAGGGCACTATCAATGTCTTAGCTGCAGCTAGAGAATCAAATGTAGAAAAAATCATCACTATCACAAGCGCTGACGTTTATGGTTCCGTTACCTCCCAAGACCTTCCCATCAGTGAAGAAAAAGATTTAAAACCTGTTTCTCCGTACGCAGCTTCAAAGGCCGCTGCGGAGTTTTTTTCCTTACAAGCACATAATGGATACGGTCAGCATGTGATTAGAGCAAGAGCATTCAATCACATAGGACCAGGACAAAGCAGGGATTTTGTTAGCGCAGCTATAGCTCGTCGTGTCGCAAAAAATGAACTTTCTGGTGAAGAAGTAGTGAAAATCGGAAACTTGGACGCTAAACGTGACTTTACTGACGTCAGAGATGTAGTCGCTGCTTACAGACTGCTTTCACTTTCTGGCGAAAGCGGAGAGGCATACAACATATGCTCAGGTTCTTCGATATCCGTACAGGAGATAGCTGAAAGAATTATCGCAATGGCGAAACATGAAATGAAACTTGAAGTAGATGAAGAACTTTTCAGACCTGTGGAGATTCCCGAACTTTTCGGAGATTTCTCAAAACTAGCTGAAATCACTCAATGGGCACCTGTTTACCCTCTTGAAGAGACCCTAAGTGACCTTCTCGAGTATTGGCGGGCGCAAGTTCTTACAGAACCGGAGGCAGAATAGAGCTATGTCTAAACGCGCATTCATCACTGGTATAACAGGTCAGGATGGTTCTTATCTAGCTGAACTGTTATTGGACAAAGGTTATGAAGTAGCTGGAATGGTACGACGGAGTTCAACAGTTAACTTCGAGCGCATTTCTCACCTGATGGATCAAATCGAATTTATTTCCGGTGACCTTTTGGATCAACTATCGATAATTGAAGCTTTAAAACTTTTTGAACCCTCAGAAGTTTACAACTTGGCTGCTCAGTCATTTGTCCAAACTTCCTTCTCTCAACCTGTTCTTACAGGAGAAACTACTGCATTAGGCGTTACCAGAATGCTTGACGCTGTAAGACTTACCGATCCTTCAATCCGTTTTTATCAGGCAAGCTCATCAGAGATGTTCGGCAAAGTTGCAGAAGTTCCTCAAAAAGAGTCAACTCCCTTCCACCCAAGAAGCCCCTATGGAGTAGCGAAAGTATACGGTCACTGGATAACAGTTAATTACCGTGAAAGTTACGACCTTCACGCCAGTTCAGGAATGTTGTTCAACCATGAAAGCCCTCGGAGAGGCTTAGAGTTCGTCACCAGAAAAATAAGTCATACTGTCGCACAGATTGCTTTGGGTCATGCTGATGAACTTCATCTTGGAAATCTAGACGCAAAAAGAGATTGGGGTTTTGCAGGTGATTATGTTGAAGCAATGTGGAAAATGCTCCAACAGGACACTGCTGGCGATTACGTAGTTTGCACAGGTGAAACTCATTCTGTTAAGGAATTTTGTGAAGTGGCTTTTTCGCATCTAAATCTCAATTGGGAGAATTACGTAAAAATAGATGACAAACTTATTAGGCCTGCTGAAGTAGACCTACTTGTCGGCGATGCAAGCAAAGCTCATGAGATTCTCGATTGGAAACCAAAAGTAGGTTTTGAAGATCTTGTCAAGATGATGGTTGATGCTGACATGGCTCTTCTAGAAGGTCGCTTAGAGGGTTTACATTGATATGTGTTCTAGCTGGTGGAGTTGGAGCCGCTAAGCTCCTCAATGGCCTAAAAGACGTTCTGCCTTCTGAAGAAATAACTGCGGTAATAAATACCGGTGATGATGCAATAATGCATGGACTTTACATTTGCCCCGATATAGACACTGTTACCTACACATTGGCAGGGGTAAACAATGTTGAAACCGGCTGGGGCCTCCAAGGGGAAACTTGGGTGGCAATGGAATCACTTAAGAAACTCGGCGGGGAGACTTGGTTCAACCTCGGAGATAAAGATTTAGCAACTCATCTGTATAGAACTGCCAGACTCTCTGAAGGTGTTGGTTTAAAAGAGATAACCAAAGAAATAGCTTCTGCTATGGGAATTTCTGTGAATCTTCTTCCTATGACTGAAGATCGAGTTGAAACAATGGTCACCTTGCTTGAGAGCGGGGATGAAATTTCATTTCAAGAATACTTCGTGAAACACCGTCATGAAGTTCCTATCTCCTCGGTGCGCTTCAATGGTTCTCAACAAGCACAAGCCACCCATGGTGTTATCGATGCAATAAGGGAAGCAGAGGTTGTGATAATTGCACCTTCAAACCCACTTGTTTCTATAGCTCCTATCTTTTCTATTCCTGAGATTTCGAATGCTCTGAAAGAAAGGAAAGAAGATGTGGTTGCTGTCTCGCCTATAGTCGCAGGCTCAGCTCTAAAAGGTCCCGCTGATCGCCTACTTAATGAACTCGGGTATGAAGCATCAGTTGAAGGGGTTGCAAAGTATTACCAAGATTGGATTAACACTTTAATAATCGATAAAGCAGATTTTGACAGTGTAGAAAATATTGAATCGCTAGGAATTAACTGTGTCTCAACTGAAACAGTGATGAGTGATCCCCAAATAGCTGCATCTTTAGGCTCAACTCTTTTAGGATTGAAAAGATGAATTCTTACAGCAACGATGGCATTCACGTCATTCCTGTGAAAGGAATGCCTGAAGTCTCTCCAAAAGATGACTTAGCGAAAATGATAGCTAGTTCTATTGATCTTTTAGATGGAGACGTAATAGTCGTGACTCAAAAGATTGTAAGCAAGGCTGAAAATAGGCTTGTTGATATCGACCCTGAAATTGGACACAAACCTATTGTTGAAGACGAATCTGTGAGAATCGTACGCAGGCGAGGCGATTTGATCATTAGCGAAACTGAACATGGTTTCATTTGTGCGAATGCAGGAATTGACCTATCTAATGTGGAATCTGGTCAAGCGGCCCTCCTGCCAAAGTTCCCAGATAAGTCAGCAAAAAAAATTCATGATTCTCTGCTCCACAAGTATGGAGTGCGAGTCGCTGTGATAATCAGTGACACTTTTGGTCGCCCTTGGAGAAGAGGTGTTACAGATGTTGCTATTGGATGTTTTGGCTTGTCGCCGATCATTGATCTTCGCGGGACTCAAGATGCTTTGGGGCGCGAGTTGCAGGTTACTGAAGTTGCTTTAGTCGATGAGCTAGCTGCAGCTGCTGAACTCGTCATGGGAAAAGCAGAAGCGATACCAGTAGCAGTGATTCGTGGGGTTAACCCAGAATGGCTCGGTGGTAATGAAGGGGTTGTGAGTGAGATAGTGAGAAGTCCGGAAGAAGATCTTTTTCGCTAGAGGTTTTCCTGCCTTTTCAACTTGAACCATTCCAAAGTGGAGTGAATCCCATCTTTAAGGCTGGTTTCAGGTTTCCACCCTAATATTTTTTCCGCTAGTAGTGGGTTTAGTGATGAGCGTTCTATCTCACCTGGTCGCCCTTCACCTTCTTCAGCTTTGCTGTCAATTCCTAGAGCAAGTGCCATTTCTTTATACAAATGCTGGATCGATGTTTCAGTCCCTGTTCCTATATTCAACAATTTCCCGTCACCATTTTCGATTGAAGCAACAAACGCTGAAGCAACATCTTCTACGTAAACAAAATCTCGGGTCTGCATGCCAGTTCCATAAACAGTGCAAGGTTCCCCGTTAAGAAGTTTTCCTGCAAAAATAGCTACCACTCCAGCTTCGCCATGTGGATCCTGCCTTGGGCCATACACATTTGCCAATGCGAGTGTCGTTCCCTTTAAACCATGAATTGAGTCATATGTGTTTATATATAGCCCTCCGGCAAGTTTGGAGACTCCATATGGCGATAAAGGATTCCAAGGAGTGTCTTCGTTTAAAGGAAGTTCTTTTGTCTCAGGTTCACCATAAATAGTTCCACCGGATGAAGCGAAAATTACCTTCCTAGTCTTCGCTTTACGACCGCCTTCTAAAACTCTTATTAGTCCGACAAGGTTTGTCTCTAAGTCTGTTAATGGGTCTTCAACGGAAGCTCGTACATCTACCTGTGCTGCTAAATGAAAAATTATGGAAGGTTGGTAATCGGAAATCAATTTTGTCGTTTCTGAATCCCTAATATCACAATTTTCAACGATGAGATCTTCAGCGGCTGTGTTCCTTGCATCTTCTAAGTTTTTCTCTGATCCAGTAGAAAAATTGTCGATAACTAATACTTGATCGCCACGCTTGACGAGTTGATCAACTAGCGCAGAACCGATAAATCCTGCTCCTCCAGTTACTAATACCCTCATCTAGTCAGCCAGTTTAGGAATGCAAACAGACCTGAGTTGAGTTCTTTTTTCAACAATTTCTTCATGATTTACAATCGTTAGTTCTAGAACTTGTGAACTTTCCCCTATTTTTGCCCTTTCGCCCACTATAGACGCTTCTATACGTGCATTCTTTTCGACTTCTGCCCCTTCCATTAGAACAGAGTTTTTTACACTTGCACCATCGGCGATTTTGACCCCTCTTCCTATTATCGATGAATCAACTACGGCATTTGGGCTTATTGAAGCTTCGTTGTGAATCCCCTTTATCGTTTTACTTCTCATACCATTTAACAGGTCTAGGTTTGCCTGTAGGAAAGTTTCTGGTGTCCCTGCGTCAATCCAATAAGTTTCTGATGAAAGCGCATAAAGGGTTTTCTCTTCAGCCATTTTCGGAAAGATTTCGGTTTCAACTGAAACCGGTCTATCACTTGCGATTCGATCCAGTGTTGAGGGTTCCATTACGTAGTATCCAGCGTTGATCAAATTTGTTTCGAACTCGGGCCCTGGCGGTTTTTCTATAAAACCTTTTACTTGACCATTATTGTCTGTTGGGACGATTCCGTATTGTGACGGATTGTCGGTAGGTGTCAATGAAATTGTTGCTTCCGCACTAGCGTTCCTGTGAAAAGCAATTAGTCCACTTACGTCGGTTTCTGTTATTACATCACCGTTACAAACCAGAAAAGTCTGGTCTACGCCGCTCTGAAGAGCAGCGAATCTAATAGCACCCGCAGTGTCTAACGGTTCAGGTTCAACTACATACTTGAGTGGTAGACCTGCACACATTTCATCTGGATAAGCATCAACAAATGCAGAGGGTTGAAACCCCATCGATAGAACTACTTCAACAATTCCGTGATTTGATAAATTTTCAATTACATTTTCCAACATCGGTCTGTTTCCGACTGTGAGAATTTGTTTAGGTTTTTCGTTCGTTAAAGGTCGTAGCCTCGTTCCGAAACCTCCAACAAGAATAATGGCCCGCACGGCCTACTCTTAACCTGTTGTCTAGTTTTCAGGGAGTTCAAGTACCGGATTATCCGAAAGCAGTGCTCTTGGGTCAACTGTTTCTAGGTAAGTGAACCTCTCTGGTCTAGGAGGGGGCGGCGTGTAGTCTTCGGGAACAAAAGCGATTGTAAAAGCTTCAAGATTCTTCAAGAATTGAACATCTTTCAAGTTTTCGGTATAAATCTGTGGTTCTCTGTCTCGATTCTGAACGTCAAAACGGGCAATTGTAAGAACTGCAGGTTTGCCTTCGCATTCAAAACCTTCTTCTATGATCTCTCCGGTATCAAGTTTGATTGCTGAATCTGTTATGAAACCACCGTATGCCTCTATGAACTGGCCCATTTGAGCATCATTGCCGCTTGCCAAAGAGTTAAACGGATGTATATGTATCAGTCCATCTCCGTGTGTATGGATTCCATTTGGGTCTCTCTCAATGATGAATTTTGATCTCCAACCACCTCTGTATTCTCGAGACTCAAGTGATGAATCAGATTCGGCGCAGTTGTAAATGTCATAAGCTGAATGCCAATGGTCCCCTACCCTTGGAGCTGATGTAGCTTCCCTGTTGGATCTTGACCACCCAATCAGCAGAACGCCTAGAATTACTACACAAGCCATGGCAATAGGAAAACCCAAACGACGATTTTCAGACGTTGCCCCACTAGCACCTGCCTTTGCGGCGCGGGCTACCTTGTCAGCAGAATTTCCTTTAGCCATGAGAGAACCACGCTATCCGAAGAATGAGCCAGATGTAATGTTTTTCAACTGATACTTAAGGATTTAATTGTCGTATCAGATCTAGATAAGAATCTGCGACTGTTTTGGATGAGTAGCAATTTTCAAGCCAAAACCTAGCTTTGTTACCCATTTCTTCAAGCATTTCAGAATCTTCAATCAACTTTTCCACTGCAGAGGTAAATGATTCGAAATCATCTGGAGGAACGACTATTCCTCCTTCAGATTCAACGACTATCCGCTCTATCTCAGTCCCAGGATCCACGCTTGCGATTACAGGACGCCCAGCTGCAAAAACGCTGTAAATCTTGGATGGAACACTCATACCACCTAAACCAGTTCTGAGAGGTACCAGATGCAAATCCGCAGTTGCTAAAACCTCAGGTAGACGCTCAATTGGCTGATAGCCAATTACTACAAGGTTTCTTAAGTTATTTGCCTGCTGTTTCAGACTGCTGGACATTACACCGCCACCATTAATGACATAAACAATGTCATCTCTGTCTTCATGTTTTTTCGCAGCATCAGTTATCAACTCGAAAGATTGTGAGTTTCCTAGATTGCCTGCGTACATCACTACGAACTTTTCTCCAAGATGATGTTCTTTCCTGTATTCAGTGAGCCGGTCCTGTGGTTTGATTGAAGAGGAAATAAGAAAATTAGGTATGACTGTTATCTGAGGAGGATTTTTTATGCTTTCGATCTTTTTATTCACATTCTTTTCAAGATCTTTTGAAAGTACGGTTATGGAATCAGTTCCGCTATAGGTGAGTTTTTCATATTTTTCCAAGACCTTTATTGAAGATCGGGACTTGATCTTCCCGAGTGTGATTGCAATGTCAGGAAAAATATCTTGAAGGTTTAGGAGTAATTTGCATCTATGTCTTACTGCAGCAGCTTTTCCTACAGTTCCTAGAGTCAAAGGTGGCGATATCACTACCACAGTGTCAAAGGGCCCTTTCTTTAACACTGAGGCAATTAATGCGAGGAAACTAAAAGCTAGGAAACCCACGAGTCTTCGGAGTAGCTTATTTTTGTCTTGCGGGAAAGGGTGAAGTCTCGTTACTGTTAATGATTCTTTTTCTTCTTTTCTAAACAACCTACCTTTCCACTGGTTTTCGACCTCATGCTTTTCATACCAAGGTAGAGATGTGATTACTTCTATTTGGTGTCCTTGCTCTAGCCATTGTTCTACAAGAGAAGTAACAATTATTCCTGTCGGAGCCGTGTCAGGTTCGAAGTGTGGGCTTATGACTAATAGGCGCATACTCATATCATTTTCGCCTAATTGCGATTAGTTGATGCCATGTTTCCAAAAGTTGCTGTGCGGAGTTTTGATATGTGTATTTATTCGCCTGTTTAAACCCTTCGATCACCAATCGATCTTGTAAATCTTTATCATTCAGTAATTTGTTTAGAGCAACTGACCATGCCTCGTCATCGTATTGTTTGACAGTAATTGAGTCTTCACCTAGAAGGTTGGCTGCAGGTGTTCCTTCCGCAGCGACTACAGGGATTCCTGCTGCCATAGCTTCAAGTACAGGAATTCCGAACCCTTCATATGTTGATGGGAACGCCACTATTGAAGCGCTGTTGAAAATTTCTTTCATTTGCTGCGAAGGCACTCTTCCGAGTAAAGAAATTCTTTGATCTAATCCACTTTTTTCAATCTCTTTTCTTACTTGGAGTTCTGCTTTCCCGGGGGCACCTGTGAAAACTAGCCGCGCTTCAGGATTATTGTCTGAAAGACGAACAAATGCTTTTATAAGCGTTAAATGATTTTTGTGAGGGTATGTGGAAGCTGGGTAAAGAATTATTGGAGGGCCTTTACGTTCTGGAGGTTCCGTTCGAATTTTTGCGACACCGATCGAAACAGTCCTTAAACGTTCTTCCGAGATTTCAAATCTTTTATTAATTTGCTTTGAAACATCACTACTTACCGTGACTACAAGATCAGTGCTCTTTATGGACTTCGGAAGAACAAACTTTAAATACAACCTTTTCAATAATGAGAAATTTTCTGGAATATCCAAAGGTTGAAGATCATGTACCGTCACTGCTGCCGGTCTTGGGGAAAGCAATGGCAAACGGCCTCCAAAGTGGTGCACGCCTTCTACCCCTTTTGCTCTAAGCCTAAAAGCAGTGAATTCTGTCATTATTCTTTTAAGCCTGTTTCTCCCATCTGATTTGTAAATTTCGGTTGGAAAACTTTCAAGAAAGTCGGGATGCTCATTAAAGAAAGCCTCCGATGCGTGAATCACAGGTTCTATTTCCTTTGAACCACTTTCGGCAAAAGCTCTGAGGACTCCCACCGAATACTCCTCGCTACCACCAACTTCTCCAGGGACCACATGTAGAAGATTGACTGCAATACGTGCTTTATTCGACATCAACTGATCACTTCACGGTAAATATCTGCAGTTGCTAAAGCCGTGTCTTTCCAAGTCATTTTTTTAGCTCGCTCTAAACCATTTTTACTCAATTGTTCAGCCAGCTCTGGTTTGTTCAGAATTTCTGTTATCGACTCTGCAATATCACCTGCAGATTTGGGATCTATTAACAGGGCTGCGTCGCCGGCCACTTCAGCAGTCGCTGTAGTAGACGATGTAACTATCGGAGTTCCATGAGACATTGCTTCTCCTACTGGAAGCCCAAAACCTTCCATAAGGCTTGGAAAGCAAAAAACTGAAGCAGCCTTATACCAGGTGTGCTTTGTAACTTCATCTACTTCGCCAATAATTCTAACTCTCTCCTTTATAGGCGCAATCAGAGACTGAAGCTCAGACTCCCATCCTTTTGGACCCACTAAAACTAGAGGGATTTCCGGTATTAGTTCCATAGCTTCAAGGAGCTTCGGGATATTTTTGCGTGGTTCAATTGTTCCTATCCAGAGAACAAAGGGAGTGTCAATAGAATTTTTCTCAAGTAAATCTTCAACTTGTTTTTTATCTATATTTCTACTCTTCACACCTAGTGGGAGTATGCGGATTATTTGCTCATCAAACCCTGCTTTAACCAAATCGTCAAAAGTCGCTTTAGAAGGACAAATTATTCGTTCAGCCTTCCGAGCTTTATCCAGCCATTCTTCCGCAAAGCGCCTACCCCGTGGCGGGAACCAATCATTTTGTTCACGCCACGACAAATCATGGATTGTCGCAACTAATGGCAGATCTGTTGGGGGTATCGCTCCTCCTGATGCATGAACCAAATCCACTGACTTAACAAGGTTTTCTGCTTTCGGGATGTTGAACTTATTCCACATTTCATAGAGAATTTGTCTAGGAAATTTTGAATTAATGACTTTCATACTTTCAGGAACCGGTTTTTTAGGAGCTTTTTTGTGATTAGCTGCTATTCCGATTAAATCGATTCCTTCCAATTGACACATTTCTTCAGCCAAGTCAACCGCCGCTACTGCTGTACCCCCAGGGACCCTGTGCCAACATTGTTCAATAAGGTAAGCGACCTTAATTGAGTCCATTTTCTTTATTTACCCGCACTTCTGACCAGATGGTGGTTGACCATCTATTTCTTTTACGAGTTTCATCGGAGATATCTCCCCCTGTCTTACTGGCAGAAGAGGTTTAATCAAGTTGACAACTCCTAAAGCATTCTCGTCTGATCCTAATAGTTTTTCAGAAACAGGAAGTGATGGTCGCGCTCTAGTATCGACCTCTTCAAAAGTCTTGGGCATTAAAGGTAAAGCTTCGAAATCTTCTCCTAAAACAAGAGTGAGACTTTTCGAATTATCGTCGACTAATTCAAATTTTGGGGTTGGTTCGATGAACCGTCCGAGGAGAACCGCCTCTTCATAGTTCTCTACTGAGAATTCAATGAGTGTTTCTTCGGTCTTTTCGCCTTGTTCCATATCGACCGTGAAACCCCTCCTGGTTATCTCATCTGTTATCTCATCTACATTGTTATTTTCACCGCGCGAATCAATGATCTGTATCGAAATATCATTCGGGTTTAAGCCTTCACCTCTAAAAACCGCGAATGAAGAGTTCGCCCCTTCTCCAAGTTCTAATACTTCCGATGTGCCGACTACAGCGTCAACGACAGGAAGTAATGTGCGTAGGAGGTCTGACGGGTTGAAATCTGAAAATGCTCGACCTAATTTTAATAATTCAGCGACACTTAGACGGTCGTCTAAAACAACTGCTTCTGCTCCTGCCCTTATTAGATCATCTTGCACTATTACTGATCTAGCGCCTTTACCGATAGCTCTTTGAATTGTGCGAATTAAGAAATCTTGCTGTCTCTGATTCCTTTCAAGATCGTTCCATACACCTACCCTGTTCCAGTTGCCATCAATGAAAGCTTCCAATTTTCGACTTCGTACAAATGCTAAAGAGTCTCTACCGTCAAGTGTTGTGCAACCAGCTTCTAAAACCATTAACCCTGAAGCAACATCGCGTACCGGATATGGGAACCACAGGGGCACCCCATTAAGTTCATCAACCAGTGTTTCAAAACCGAAAAAATCAACAATTGCAAAATTATGTATTGGAATGTCGAAATTGTTCGTAATCGTTTCAACCAGAGTAGGAGCTCCTTTTTCTAGACCTCCTACTAGTAGTGCTGAGGCAAGTTTCTCTGACCTGACTGGAATCCCATCACGATAAATAGTCACATACAGATCTCTTGGTAGTGACATGATCGTGGCTTTTGCTAAGGCGGGATCGAGTCGAACGATCATTATCGTGTCCGCTAGTCCGATTCCAGCTGAGCGATCACGGTTTGCTGCAGGATCATCGGGGTCCAAACCTACGGCGCTATCAGTGCCCACAAGCAATATGTTTCGCGCTGGACCCGCTGGATGCAGTTTTACTTCTTGAGGTATTGCTTCATCCTCTGTAACTGTTTCTTCTGCATCTCGAGATATTTCATTTTGTGACGCTGTTGGAAGTTCAGCGAGAACTCCTGCTGGTACTTCTATACGCACAATACTTTCGACTGCATCTTCAAAAGAGCTCAGCCTTATGCTTGCAACTATTATCAAGACTCCCGCAGTAACGCCGGCAAAAATTAAGGATTTTTGTAGCCAGGTTCTTTTTTCCGGTTTTTTTATTTCTTCAGACACGCTTGCAGACACTACCAGTCGTCATACTATGTTTAGGAACGCGCGAGGTTTGTTTATGAATTTTGCTTCAAATGTTGAAAAAATTGGTGCCTGCTGGGTTAACGGAAACCTTGTTGACCCTTTAGAAGCTTCTATTTCTGCTGTGGATCATGCCATTGTTGTTGGAGATGGAGTTTTTGAAACTTTAAAAGTCTCACATGGTATTCCTTTTGCTGTTTCACGTCATATAAAGCGTTTAGT